>UMHV01036276.1_pt1 | contig 9878 bp, 2 predicted proteins | sample 1965621 | NCBI WGS metagenome assembly UMHV01 (sample SAMEA4836108, study PRJEB28245) | human gut metagenome | biome: gut microbiome; material: fecal sample | place: Denmark | collected 2008 | reverse complement strand
CCATGAAGGCCGGCTCTTACTCCGGCACCAGCGAAGTCACTGATGTCTACTTCAAAAACTTCACCGTGGGTGAAGTCGCCAAGCACAACGTGACCGGCAAGGTCGTCGACGCCAGCGGCGCCGCCATCGCCGGCGCCGAAGTCGTCACCGGCAAGAACTCCGCCACCACCGCGGCGGACGGCACCTTCACCCTCACCGGCCTCGCCGCCGGCGACTACACGCTGACCGTGTCCGCCGAAGGCTACGATGACGCCACCAAGACCGTCACCGTCGCCGATGGCAATGCCTCAGTCGGCAACATCACGCTGAACAAGTCGGCCGAAGTCGCTACTGAGACGCTCTCCACCGCCGCCATGGACGTGCGCGTGAAGAAGAACTTCCCGTCCGTGTACGACTACACGATGAAGAAGCTCGACGGCAAGATCATGTACGGCCAGCCGAAGGACGTGCGCGTCATCACCATTAACGGCACCGACGTGACGCTGAAGGACTCCGACGTGACCTTCAAGAAGGTCAGCGCGACCGAGGCCCAGTACACGCTGAACGTCAAGAGCGGCGACAAGATCAACGCGGTCGTCACCGTGCAGATCAAGGTCGTCGACAATACGCTCAAGCTCAACGTCACCAAGATCGTGAACAAGGCGGATGACGCCAAGACCGAGGCCGAGGAGAACCCGGTCCAGACGATTGCGTTCCCGAACCAGAGCCTCATCTCCGTGCGCTCCGGTCAGGACGGCGCCCAGTTCACCGGCGCCCGCATGTCGTCCGACACTGCCAGGCCCGGTGACACCAACTTCGACATCACCGCCGACACCACGGTCAGCAATGCGAACGACTACACCTACGGCTTCGTCTCGGGCAATGGCCTGAGCGCCGGCCTGTGGTCCAACTCCGAGCACGACGGCACCACCGTCGGCAACACCGTCGCCGGCGGTGCGAGGAACACCCGCGTGCTCACCTCCACCCAGAAGGTCGGCAAGGCCACCTCCTTCGGTCTGGGCACTGCACCGTGGTACTACCACCGCGTCGTGACCGACACGAAGAAGAACACCTACACCGTCGAAGAGACCGACATGCCGAAGATGGCCGTCGCCATCGCCGGCGACGAGAACGAGGACGGCACGGTCAACTGGGAAGATGGCGCGATCGCATACCGCGACATCATGAACAACCCATACAAGTCCGAGGAAGTGCCCGAGCTGGTCGCATGGCGCATCGCCATGAACTTCGGCTCCCAGGCGCAGAACCCGTTCCTGACCACGCTTGACAACGTCAAGAAGGTCGCCCTCAACACCGACGGCCTCGGCCAGTCCGTGCTGCTCAAGGGCTACGGCAACGAAGGCCACGACTCCGGCCATCCGGACTACGGCGACATCAACACCCGCGCCGGCGGCGCCGCGGACATGAACACCCTGATGGAGAAGGGCACCAAGTACGGCGCCCGCTTCGGCGTGCACGTCAACGCGTCCGAAATGTACCCGGAAGCCAAGGCCTTCAGCGAGGACATGGTGCGTCGCAACTCCAGTGGCGGCCTGAGCTACGGCTGGAACTGGCTGGATCAGGGCATCGGCATCGACGGCATCTACGATCTCGCCTCCGGCATGCGCAAGTCCCGCTTCGCTGACCTCAAGAGCAAGGTCGGCGACAACATGGACTTCATCTACCTCGACGTGTGGGGCAACAACACCTCCGGCGCCGAGGACTCGTGGGAAACCCGCAAGATGAGCCAAATGATCAACCAGAACGGCTGGCGTATGACCACCGAATGGGGCGCCGGCAACGAGTATGACGCAACCTTCCAGCACTGGGCCGCCGACCTTACCTACGGTGGTTCCGCCATGAAGGGCGAGAATTCTCAGGTCATGCGCTTCCTGCGCAATCACCAGAAGGACAGCTGGGTCGGCGACTACCCGTCGTACGGCCAGGCCGCGAACGCCCCGCTGCTCGGCGGCTACAGCATGAAGGACTTCGAAGGCTGGCAGGGACGCAACGACTACGCCGCGTACATCAGGAACCTGTACACGCACGACGTGTCCACCAAGTTCATCCAGCACTTCAAGGTCGTCCGCTGGGTCAACAGCCCGCTCGACGCCACCTCCGTGAAGGATGCCTCCGTCAACAACGGCAACGAGCAGATCACGCTGAAGGACGACCACGGCAACGTCGTCGTCCTGTCCCGTGGCTCCAACGACACCAACAACACCGCGTACCGCAACCGCACCATCACGCTCAACGGCATCACCGTGGCGTCCGGCGCGGTCTCCCCGGGCAACAGCAACACCGTCAAGGGCACTGAGTCCTACCTGCTGCCGTGGCTGTGGGACGTGAACACCGGCAAGCTCGTCAAGTCCTCCGATGAGAAGCTGTACCACTGGAATACCCAGGGCGGCACCACCGAGTGGACCCTGCCGAAGGATTGGCAGAACCTCGCCTCCGTCAAGGTGTACCAGCTCACCGACCAGGGCAAGACCAACGAGAAGACCGTCGCCGTCTCCGGCGGCAAGATCTCGCTGACCGCCGAGGCCGAGACCCCGTACGTCGTGACCAAGGGCTCCGAGAAGCAGATCTCCGTCAAGTGGAGCGAAGGCATGCACGTCGTGGACGCCGGCTTCAACGGCGGCCAGAACACCCTCAAGGACAACTGGGCCGTCTCCGGCACCGGCAAGGCCGAGGTCGAAGGCACCAACAACGCCATGCTGCGCCTGACCGGTGACGTGAAGGTCTCCCAGAAGCTCACCGACCTGACCGCGGGCAAGCGTTACGCGATCTACGTGGGCGTGGACAACCGCACCAACTCCCCGGCCAAGATCACCGTGACCAACGGCACCAAGGTCCTCGCCACCAACGAGACCGGCAAGTCGATCGCCAAGAACTACATCAAGGCGTACGGCCACAACACGTACTCGAACACTGAAGGCGGCAGCAGCTACTTCCAGAACATGTACGTGTGGTTCGTGGCTCCGGAAAGCGGCGACGTCAAGGTGACGCTCTCGCACTCCGGCGCATGCGACAACACCGACCATGTGTACTTCGATGACGTGCGCGTGCTTGAGAACGGTTACAAGGGCCTGACGCTCAACGCTGACGGCACCCTGAAGACGCTCACCAACGACTTCGAGGACAATGCCCAGGGCATCTGGCCGTTCGTGGTCTCCGGCTCCGAAGGCGTCGAGGACAACCGTATCCACCTGTCCGAGCTGCATGACCCGTTCACGCAGGCCGGCTGGGATGTCAAGAAGATGGACGACGTGCTCGACGGCAAGTGGTCCGTCAAGGCCAACGGCCTGATCCAGAAGGGCACGCTGATCTACCAGACGATCCCGCAGAACGTCAAGCTGGAACCGGGCGAGACCTACAAGGTGTCGTTCAAGTACCAGTCCGGCTCCGACGACATCTACGCCATCGCCACCGGTGACGGCGAGTACAACGCCAGCACCGTCAAGCTCACCAACCTGAAGAAGGCCCTGGGCGAGGACGGCACGGCCGAGTTCGAGATCACCGGTTCCATCACCGGCGACAGCTGGTTCGGCATCTACTCGACCTCCACCGCTCCCGACCTGCAGAACACGTCCGATTCCGCCGCCGACTTCGGTGGCTACAAGGACTTCGTCCTCGATGACCTGAAGGTCGAGCACGTGGCATCCGCCGAGCACACCAAGGCCGACGCCGAGGCGAAGCTCAAGGAAGTCAAGGACACCTACGACGGCAAGAGCGGCGACTACTCCGCCGAAGTCTGGACCACGTACGTGAACACGGTGGCCGAGATCGAGGCGCTCATCGCCAAGGATAAGCCCGACTACACCACCGCCTACAACAAGGCTGTGGCGCTGGCCGAGTACATGAAGAACGCACCGGGCGACGACTCGAACGATGCGTACGACGTGGCGACCGACGCCTACACCGTCGAGGCGGGCAGCCAGCAGGCACTGTCGGGCGGCAATGAGGGCCCGGCAAGCCTCGCCCAGGACGGCAATGCCGGCACTCACTGGCACACCTCCTGGAGCGCCAACGCAGTGTCCGCCGGTACCGCCTGGTATCAGTTCAACCTGAACGAGCCGACGACCATCGACGGTCTGCGTTACATGGCCCGCAGTGGCGGCGCGAACGCGAACGGCAAGATCAAGAAGTACAAGATTACGCTGACGCTGTCCGACGGCACCACCAAGGACGTCGTCACCAATGGCACGTTCACCACGACCAGCGGTGTCTGGCAGAAGGTCAAGTTCGACGCGGTCAAGAACGTCACCAAGGTGCGCATCACCGCTCTCGAAACCGCGGGACAGTCCGCGGGCGAGGTGAACACGTACGCCTCCGCTGCCGAGCTGCGTGTCACCACGGTTCGCGACGTGCCGAGCACCGAGGTCAAGGTCAACAAGTGCGATCTGCAGAACCTGTACGATGACGCTTCCGCCCTGACCGAGGCCACCTACACCGCCGACACCTGGAAGGTGCTCGTCGCCAAGCGCGACGCCGCCAAGAAGGTGCTGGACGACGAGAACGCCACCGCGCACGACGTGGCTCTCGCCTACCAGAACCTGAAGGATGCCATCGCCGCCCTGGAAGAGCGCGTGGACACCTCCAAGCTCGCCGGCCTGGTCGCCGATGCCGAGAAGCTCAAGGAATCCGCGTACACCAAGGATTCGTGGGCCGCGTTCAAGAAGGCTCTGGATGCCGCCAAGGCCGTCCTGAACAATGCGAACGCCACCAAGGCTGACGTCGATGCCGCGTACAACGCGCTGAACGCCGCGATGAAGGCCCTGAAGCCCGCCTCCTCCAAGCCGACTCCGAACCCGGAGACGACCGACAAGAGCAAGTTGCAGGCCACCATCGATCAGGCCAAGGCCCTGGATCTGAGCGGTTACACGAAGAAGTCCGCCCAGGCCGTGCGTGACGCCCTCGCCAAGGCCCAGAGCGTCCTCGCCGATGACAACGCCACCCAGGCTGACATCGACGCCGCGCAGAAGGCCCTCGCCGACGCGATCGCCGCACTGGAGAAGGCCGATGCCAACGGCAACGCCATCTCCAAGACGGGTGCGAACGTCGCCGTCATCGGCATGGCCGGCATGATGCTGGTCGCCGCCGCTGGCGCGGTGTTCATCGCCCGCAAGCGCGCCGAGTGATATAAGTAAATAGAAATAGGGAGGTCGCCCTGTGGCGGCCTCCCTATTTTGTATTCAATCCGTTATGGATGGCCAGGACCGCGTCATTCTGCCTCCGCCAGCGGGGGCAAATATGTAGTCCTTTGTTTTATATTTCAAGCGTGGATGTTTCTCGGGCGCATTTCCTCCGGCAGGCCCTCCAGCAGTGTCGCCATGGAGCCTTCCTCGAAGACGGAGCGGATGCCTGCGGCCAGCAGCGGCGCCACCGACAGCACGGTCATGTTATCCAGGCGCTTCTCCTGCGGCACTGGCACAGTGTCCATCAGGATGATTTCGCGGGCGCCGCAATCGCGCAGGCGCTCCACGGCCGGGCCAGACAGCAGACCATGCGTGGCGACCAGAGTCACCGAGGCAGCGCCGGAGTTGCGCAGCGTGCGCACGGCCTCGCAGATTGTGCCGGCGGTGTCGATCATGTCGTCCACCACCACGCAGTCGCGCCCCTGCACGTCGCCGATGATGCCATGCGCTTCGGCATGGTTCGGGCGCGTGATGTCGCGAGTCTTGTGGATGAACGCGAGCGGGAGCCCGCCCAGCTTGGCGGCCCACTGCTCGGAAACCTTGATGCGGCCGGCGTCGGGGGAGACGATCGTCGCCTTGTCCATAGGCACGTGGCTGCGCACGTAGTCGATCAGCACGGGCATGGCGGTCAAATGGTCGACCGGGCCGTCGAAGAAGCCCTGCTCCTGCGCGGCATGCAGGTCGACGGTGACCAGACGATTCGCCCCCGCGGTGCGGAACAGGTCGAACATCAGGCGTGCGGTGATCGGCTCGCGGCCCTGATGTTTCTTGTCCTGACGGGAGTAGCCGAGGAACGGTGCCACGACGGTGATGGACTTGGCGGAGGCGCGCTTGAGGGCGTCGATCATCAGCAGTTGCTCCATCACCCACTTGTTGATCGGGTTGGTGTGGCACTGCAGCACGAACACGTCGGCGCCTCGAACCGGCTCCGCGAACCGCACATACATCTCACCGTTGGCGAAATCGTATGCGGTGGTGGGCAGCACGTTGATGCCGAGATATTGAGCCACTTCATTGGCAAGCTCAGGATATGCGCGGCCCGTCACCAAGGCCAGTCGCTTATCGGGTGTGCCCTCAAGGATCGCCGACATGTTTTTCCGCTCTTTCCGTCGATAGTTTCGTTACCGTTCACCGTGGTGATACGTTGCCGTACACAAACCTTATCCAATATACAAGAACCCGCCGTCCCAAGAGGAACGGCGGGTTGCGATGCTCACGGATTCTTCCACTTACGGCACGGTGCGCGCAGCAGGTGCCCCGTGCCGGGCGAAATCATTCCGATCAGTCGTCGTCCAGCGTGATGTCCAGCTTGTCGCCGTCCAGCGTGAACTGCCCGCTGATGCTGAAGCTGGTGGAACTGTCCGTCGGCTCCCAGGAGTCGTCATAGTTCTTGTACTCGTACGCCACCTTGGCTTCGCCGCCGTACACGTAGAAGCTGCCCGAGTCGATGCTGAGGTCATCAGTGGTGACGGTCGGGTATTCGGTGATGTTCCATGCGATGTTGCGGTAGTCGTCATCGGAACCGTACATGCTGAACGGGCAGCCTTCAGGCTGTGCATCCGTGGACTTGGCGCAGGTATCCAGCTTGTCCTTGATCTTCGCGTTGATCTCGTCTGCCAGAGCGTCGGTCGGCTCGGCAGAGATCGAGGCGGAGGATTCGGAGGAGGTGGTCAGCGTCGTCGAATCCGCGGTCAGATACTTCGACGTGACCGGTTTCACCGTGTACGAGCCCGGATACACCTTGAAGGTGTAGGTGCCGGAATCGGATGCTGTGGCGTTCTTCGCGCCGACCTTGACACCGTTGACGGTGAAGTTGGTGATGGCCGGTGACGCGTAGACGGAGATCTCCTTGACCAGCGGCGTCGTGATGTTCCAGTTCTTGAAGATCAGGAACTTGGATCCGTTCGGCGCGACCGTCAGAATGTCGGTCATGGACTTGCCGCCCAGCGTGTACGAGATCCGCATCGTGCGGGAGCCGTCCGCGTTGTCGGTGGCGGAGATGATGCGCTGGTTGCTGATCGTGGTCTTGTCGCCCTTGGAAGCCGCATTGGTGAGCAGCGTGCGCTTGCCGTTGGCGACCTGCGGGTCGGAGATGCCGTTGGCCTTGTCATAGTCGCCGGACGCGATGGCCGACAGGTAGCTCTTCGCGGTGTTATCGGCGCTGAACATGGTGGAGTTGACCACTGCGTAAGCGATACCGAGCAGGGCAAGCACGCCGACGATGGCGCTGATGATGATGGCCAGCTTCTTCTGCTGCGGGGTCATGGCCTTGGCTGCAGTCGGGGCGGCGGGAGCAGCCACCGGAACGGGGGCGACAGGTGCAGCTGCAGGAGCGGCAGGAGCGCCGGCAGGAACTTGGACAGTCGGGGCACCACCTTGGGCCTGAAAGGCCGCGGCGTCGGTGCCGGCAGCGGGAACCCCCTGAACCGGAGCACCGGGAACCGGAACGCCCTGAACGGGAACGCCCTGAACCGGGATGCCAGCTGCGGGTGCGGTCGGCGCTCCGGTGCCGGCGCCAGGCTGTCCGCCGAAGGACTGCTGCGGGCCTGTGTAGCCGGCGGCCGCGGCGACCTGTGACGGGAAGCGACCAAAGTGCGCTCCGCATGCCGCCGCATACGCGGTGACCTCGGCGGGCGTCGGGCGGACCGTGCCGCCGACGAACAGCTTCCATGCGCCGCCCATCGACAGCACCATGGCCGGGCCGAATGTCAGCGCCACCACCTCGATCAGGAACGACCATACGGCCGCGACGAGGAAGTACCATGCCGCGATGTTCAGCGACACGTCAGAGGTATCGGACTGCATGGTGTAACCCAGCGTCACGGACGTGAACAGGAACGTGACGATCAGCCAGATCACCAGCGTGGCGACCGGAGACTTCCACGAGTGCTGCCATCCCGCATATGCCGGATCATAGATGTTGCGGGCCGCGGCGCGCAACGCAATGTAGAACGTGGTGATAAGGAACACCACGAATACCAGCCACAGCTGCCACGGTGCGCTGATGGAGCCGACGTACTGGTTCGAGAAGCCGAACAACGACAGGTTAGCGATATTACCGCTGGCCGTGATGCCGACCGCGCCGAACGAGCCGAGCGCGAACGTCAGGAACGAAAGGTACGGCAGCAGAATCGGGAACAGCATGAACATCTGGCCGTTGTGCAGGCTGCTGGACAGCATGATCAGGCAAATGAAGCCGATCACCGTGAACACGACCGCGTAGATGAACGCCGCATCAAGCAGCGTGCGCACGAAGCCGCGCGTGCGGTGAGCCCACTTCCAGGCCGCGGTGAACACGTTGTTGGAATCCGAGGCGTACTGGGCGAGCAGATAGCCGAAGAACGCGCCGATCGCGGCGAGCAGCAGCGTCATGAAATACGTACGGGCGGAGACGCCGGTCAGGATGGCCTTGGCCTGAATGCCGCCCATGCCGCCCATGCTGCCGGCTCCCAGCGTCAGCGGGAAGATCGCGGCGAGAATCAGATAGACGAATCCCATCACGACGCCGACGATGACGCTGCTGACGATGCCGGTCCACTTGAACCGGATGGCGAACTTACGCGCGAACCAGTATGCGCCGAACGCGGTGCCGAGAACCAGCGCCACGCCGGAAAGACCGACAGGCATCCATAGATGGCCGGACACGCCGAAGGACGACATGGAGAGGTTGCCTCCGGTGATGTTGGGCGACAGTTGACCGGATACGCCCAGAACCATCACCAGAATCAGGAACTGGAAGAAGTTCGGCGTCACCGTGCCGGAACCGCTGGCGTCACTCATCATGTGGGACAGGCCGGGGACCATGCTCAGCTTGGACGCCCATGATGAGCCGGCCGACAAGAAGAAGATGGAGCCGATCAGGGCCAGCGCCATCGCGCCGATCAAGCCGAAGGCAAGGCTGATTGCGGCGGTCTGCAGCGAACGCGCGGAGAACAGCTCCTTGAACATCGGGTTGGGGACGAACTGCTGCGGAGCGCCGGGCTGAACCGGGGCACCGGGTGCGCCGGGGGTAACGGGGGCAGGTGCGCCGGGGACGGGAGCACCAGGCGCGGGCGCAGCAAAAGTGCCGGGAGCCGGTGCTGCAGCCGCAACAGGTGCGGCGGCGGGAACTTCTCCGGCCGGAGCGGCGACTGGCACTTCTGCCGCCGGGACGGGAGCTGCAGGAGCTTCTTGTGCGGGGACTGGTTCGGGAACCGCCGGGAAGGCCGGCTCGGGCTGCGGTGCCGCGCCGGGGAATGCGGGTGCCGGCTCGGGCTGCGGTGCCGCGGCCTGCGGGGCCGGTACGGGTTCGGGGAATGCGGCGACGGGAGCGGGTGCTTCCGGCTGAGGCGCGGCTGCGGTGCCGTGTGGAGCGGAGCTGAGCACGGTCGAATCTTCGACGTTGTCGTTGCTGTTTGCTGCGGCGACCGCGAGCGTCTGCCCGCATTGCGTGCAGAATCGTGCGGCGCTGGACAGCGTGGCGCCGCAGTGAGGACATATCATAACAAGCCCCTTTCTTGGTTTGCTCTTCCCTCCTTATTGTACAGTCGCCACGTCATCTTCAGCAGCTTATTCGCGGTATTTGGGCGGGGCATATAAGGTATGTTTTCGCCCCCATCGGGCAGGTAATCCGATATCCGATAGGGGCGAAAACATGCCAATGCATTCTCTGTGCCTGTGGCGTCATCTGTCCATGAATACGTTGCCGTTGGCGGCGAGGCA
>UMHV01062152.1_pt1 | contig 9916 bp, 10 predicted proteins | sample 1965621 | NCBI WGS metagenome assembly UMHV01 (sample SAMEA4836108, study PRJEB28245) | human gut metagenome | biome: gut microbiome; material: fecal sample | place: Denmark | collected 2008 | reverse complement strand
AAGCAAGGAACACCAGCAGGTCGAACTCCTTGGGGGTCAGGGCCACCTCCTCGCCGGAAACGCGCACCGTGTGGCTGGCCGTGTCGATGGTCAGCTCACCAAAGGTCATGGTGTCGGAGGCAGCGGCGGGCTTGGGCATGGTGCGGTTCAGCACGGCCTTGACGCGGGCTACCAGCTCACGGGGAGAGAAGGGCTTGACAACGTAGTCGTCGGCACCGCTCTCCAGGCCGGCCAGCTTGTCGTATTCCTCGCCGCGGGCGGTCAGGATGATGACCGGCGTGTTGATGTGGCGGGCGCGCATCTCCCGCAGGCAGGTCATACCGTCCATGAACGGCATCATCAGGTCCAGAATGACCAGATCGAAGGCCCCGCCGGAAAGCTGGGTCAGCGCAGCTGTGCCGTCAGCGGCCTCTTCACAGATATAACCGGAATATTGTAAATGTTCACGGATCAGCTCGCGGATACGCGGCTCATCGTCAACGATCAGGATCTTAGCCATAATACAGACACCTTCCTCAATAATAGACTTCTTGACCAGAATATCATACAGCAAGAATAAAAAAAAGCTGTGAAGTTTGCGTGAATGCTTTTCAAAAAAGTGCCCGCAGCGGCGGGCTGCTTCCAGTACCAGTATACCACAGAAAAACGGCCCTGCACAGCCGGAGTTTGCGGGGCAGGCCGCAGGCCGATGAATACCGGGATGTTTATTACAGAAAACTGCGAAGTGTGATAATATTAGCTATAATACCATTTTATGCCCAGAACGTTGGAATTGACACTGAAACGACCGGATAAAAGCATGAAAAATACAAAAACAAGTGCCAAGCACAGCAATCCAAAAGAAAAACGCCCGCTTTTTGGGCAGCGCTGCCGGGCGGAAGAATTGCCTGCTGCACAGCCTTGCCATCAACGAGGTGCACACCCACCGCACAGCGTATCCGTTCATCAGCGGTATGATCGCATGGCGCTACCGCGAGGCGATCCACAAAAAAACAGGAATACCAGAATAATGCACAAATCAAAGCGCGTACATTTTAGCAAACTGCCGAATGTACGCGCTTTTTGTTTTATCCGGCTTTCTGGCCGGGGAATATGCTGTGCGGCTTTGCAAATCCGCTGCTACCCACAGCGCCCTTCAGGGCGGTTTTTGCACTGTCCGTCACCCCAGCGGCATGATGTTCTGCGGTGCAGTGCCCAGAAACGCCGGTGCCTCCGGCGACGCAGCGGTCAGGTTCGTCTTGCTCACCTTCCACCACAGGCGGGTAGTGCCGTCCGGCGCGGTAAAGATCAGGTTCCAGTCAAAGGGATTCTCGCTGGTGGAGTTCAGCTGCACCGGCAGAGCGTTCGGCGCAGCTGGTGCGCAGGGGGCAAAGTCGTGGGCGCGGATGCCCACGGCGGTGCAGGTTTCCGGCACCTCGGCGGCAAGGTGAAGGGGCGCATCCCAGCCGGTCAGGCGCACGGTGTGGGCATCCACGCGGGTGCAGGACAGAATGTTCTTGCAGCCGGTCAGCCGTGCAGCGGTGGTGCTCTGCGGGTCTGCAAACACCTCTTTGGTGCCGCCGGTGCGCAGCACCTGCCCGCCATCCATCACGATCATATCCCGGCACAGGCGGTAGGCTTCGTCACGGTTGTGGGTGACCAGCAGCGCTGTGCCGCCAAACCCGGCCAGCAGGCTGCCCACTTCGCCTTCCACTTCTTCGCGCAGGTAGCTGTCCAGCGCGCTGAACGGCTCGTCCAGCATCAGAATTTTGGGCCTGCCCACAAGGATGCGTGCCAGCGCGGTGCGCTGCTGCTGTCCGCCGGAAAGCTGGGCCGGGTAGCGCTTGGCAAGGGATTCCAGCCGCATGGCCTGCAGCATTTCGGCGCAGCGGGCCTTGCGGGCGGCCTTGTCTTTTTCGGCTTTCAGGCCGCAGAGCACGTTCTGCTCCACGGTCATGTTGGGGAACAGTGCGTAGTTCTGGAACAGCAGGCCCACGCCGCGCTGCTGCGGCGGCAGGTCGATGTGCTGGGCGCTGTCAAACAGCACCCGGCCGTCCAGTACGATGCGGCCCGCATCCGGCTTTACGATACCGGCAATGCAGCGCAGGGTCATGCTTTTGCCGCAGCCGGATGCGCCCAGAATGGCTGTGGCGGTGCTGCGCGCGGCAAAGTTGGCGTGAAGGATAAAGCCATCCAGCTTTTTGGTAATGTTCACTTCAAGACTCATGCGCGGCCACCTGCTTTCTGTTTTTTCTCCAGCAGATTCACGGCCAGCAGCACCACTGCCGAGATCACGATATCCACCAGCACCCAGCGCATGGCACCGGCTTCGTCGTTGGTGCGCCACAGCTGGTACACGGTGGTGGCAATGGTGGCGGTCTTGCCGGGGGTGTAGCCTGCGATCATGCTGGTGGCACCGTACTCGCCCAGCGCGCGGGCAAAGGCCAGCACCGTGCCGGCCAGAATGCCCTGACGGCAGCAGGGCATCCGCACCCGCCAGAAGATCCACACGTCCGACTGGCCCAGCGTTTGCGCCGACCATGCCAGCGTTTCGTCAAAGCTTTCAAACGCGCCGCGCGCCGTGCGGTACATCAGCGGAAAGGCCACCACGATGGATGCAAAGATGGCACTGTACCAGTTCATGACCAGCTTCACGCCGAAATGCTCCATGAAAAAGGCACCCAGCGGCCGCTTTGCGCCGAACAAAAGCAGTAGAAAATAGCCCACCACCGTGGGCGGCAGCACCATGGGCAGGGTGAGCACCACGTCCAGCGCGCCTTTGACAGTGCGCGGCAGCTTGGCAATATAGTAGGCGGCAAAAATGCCAAGGAAGAACACCGCCGCGCAGCTGACGAGGGCGATGCGCAGGCTGTTCCAAAGGGGATACCAGTCCATAAATGATACCTCCGAATAAAAAGGCTTCCCCCGGAGGGGAAGCTCTGAAAAACAACGGATTTACAGTGCGGTGAAGCCCACGCTCTCGAACACGGTGGCGGCGCGGTCGGTCTGCAGATAGGCCAGAAACTCCCTGGCAGCCTCGGCGTTGGGGGCGGCCTTCAGCACGGCGGCAGGATAGATGACCTGACCGCACATCTCCTTGGTGGCCTCATCCACGGGGGTCAGGCCTGCGCTGTAGGCATCGGTGCAGTACACGACACCGGCATCCACGCTGGCTTCGGTGATCTGGGTGGTGACCTCCTTGACGTTGGAGCCGTAGGTGATGACACCGGCTGCGGCCAGTGCTTCCTCGTCCAGAGCGTAGTAGGCAAGGATCTTCTGGGTGTACTGGCCCACGGGCACATCGCTGTTGCCCATGCAGAACAGAATGTCCCCGGCCTTGAGGTGCTCGGCCAGAGAATCGAAGCTGTCGATGCCCTTATCGCCATTCTCGGGCACGCACAGAACGACCTTGTTCTCCAGCAGGTCCACGCGGGAATCGCTGTTCACGAAGTCCAGTCCTTCGGTGTTCACATCGGCGGAAGCGGTGCTGTCCAGCTGGTTCATCTGCTTCTGACCGGCGGAGATGAACAGGTCGCAGTCCGCGCCTTCCTGAATCTGGGTCTTGAGGGTGCCGGAGGAGTCGAAGTTGAAGCTGAAGGTCACGCCGGGGTTCTCGGCAGAGTAGATCTCGCCGATGGCGGTGAGGGTCTCGGTGAGGGATGCGGCGGCAAACACGATCAGCTCCATGGATCCACCGGTAGATTCAGAAGAAGCAGCGGCAGAGCCTGCCACGGAAGATGCAGTGCTGGAAGCGGAGGAGCCGCAGGCGGTCAGGGCCGCAGCGGCACCGGCGATACCGGCAGCAGCCAGAAAGCTGCGGCGGGAAATTTTAGTGTTGTTCATGATAAGCGCTCCTGTTTTTAAAATGAATCTTTGCATTTGATACGGTACAGGATGCGGTGCCGCCCACCGGGATACTTTTTTACTTCCGGGCGCATTCGCCGTCCAGCCCGGCGGCAAGGCGGATGCCGTGCGCAAGGCTTGGCAGGATGTACTCGAGGTTTTCTTTTACGGCCTTAGGGCTGCCCGGCAGGTTCACGATCAGGGTCTTGCCGCGCAGCACACTGGCGGCACGGCTGAGCATCCCGCGCGGTGTGATGGTAAGGCTATGGTACCGCATGGCCTCGGCAATGCCGGGCGCGTTGCGTTCGGCTACGCTCAAAGTCACCTCCGGGGTGATATCCCGGGGTGCAAAGCCGGTGCCGCCGGTGGTGAGGATCAGGTTCACCTGACGGGCATCCGCAAGGCGCAGCAGCTGGGTTTTGAGCTGGGCGGCATCGTCCGGCAGAAGCAGCGTTTCTTCCACCTTGTAGCCTGTGGCGGTGAGCATTTCCACAATGAGCGGGCCGCTTTTGTCCTCCCGTTCGCCGCGGCTGCCCTTATCGGAAAGGGTGATCACCGCCGCGCGCAGGGGCAGGTCTGCCGGGGTGGGCAGCAGCTTCATCTCGTCGCCGGTGTGGATGGTGCCGCCTTTTACCACCCGTGCGAACACGCCCTCCCGCGGCATGATGCAGTCGCCGGTCTGCCGGCGGATGGCGCAGTCGCTGTGGCACTCCTTGCCGATCTGGGTCATTTCCAGCACGGCATCCCCAATGGCAAAAAAGCTGGGCACCGGCAGGGTGGCAAGATCGAACCCTTCCACCACCAGATTTTCGCCAAAGGCACCGTAGTCCACCCAGAGCTTTTGACGGAAAGCTTCAATTTTTTCCGCGCTCAGCAGGCTGACCTGCCGGTGCCAGCTGCCGCCGTGGGCATCGCCCACAATACCCCACTCCGGGGTGAGAACAGCGGACGGCACCGGCGTTTTCAAGGTGCCGCGCCGGGGGCTTGTGCAGATAGCCAGAATTTTACCCATAAATTTGTGTTATCCTCCGATCCGGTACATCCCTCGTGTGGCGGGCATAGAGCCTTGGCCGAAGTGATGTTCCCGGGGTTTTGCCAGAATCGTGTTTTGAATGGCCTGCAAAAGGGCCGCGTCGTCCGCGCCGCTGCGCAGCAGAGCACGCAGGTCGGTGCCGGATTCGCTGGCAAGGCACGGACGAAGAAAACCCTGACTTGTCAGCCGCACCCGGTTGCAGGAAGCGCAGAATTTGCCGTGCACGGCAGCGATCAACCCAATGCTGCCGCGCCAGCCGGGCGCAGAATAATACACCGCCGGCCCATCGCCAAAGGCCGCACCGGTCACCGGCTGCAGCCGCGGCCAGCGGCGGTAAAAGCGCTCCAGCAGTTCCGGGCCGGAAAGGCCGGGCAGCCCGGCACCAAAGCCAATGGGCATCATCTCGATAAAGCGCACCTGCAGCGGATGCTCCTGTGCGAAGGCAGCAAGGCTTTCCAGCTCGCCCTCGTTCACGCCGGGCTGCGGCACACAGTTCAGCTTGACCGGTATGCCGCTGGCAAGGGCCGCCCGGATGCCGTTTTGCACGGCGGCAAGCTCGTCTTTGCCGGTGATGCGCCGGAAGGTCTCCGGGTGCAAGGTGTCAAGGCTGATGTTCACGCTGTCAAGGCCCGCCGCCAGCAGGGCGGGCAGCTTCTGGGCCAGCAGCACGCCGTTGGTGGTAAGGGCAACGCGGCGGATGCCGGGAATGGCTTTCAGGCCCGCCGTCAGTTGTTCCACGCCCCGGCGCACCAGCGGTTCACCGCCGGTGATGCGCACCGTGTCGATGCCGCACTGGGCGAACAGCGCAGCCAGCTGCAGAAATTCCTCATAGGTCAGAATATCTTCGTGGGCCAGCTTTGGCACGCCGTCCGGCATACAGTAGCGGCAGCGCAGGTTGCACAGGTCGGTGACCGAAAGGCGCAGATAGTGGATATTGCGGCCGTATGCATCAAACATAGCCGCCCTCGGCCCGCACATAGTGCCCGCTCTTGCCGCCGGTCTTCTCGACCAAGTGGATCTCGCCCAGCTCCATGCCCTTATCCACGGCCTTGCACATATCGTAGATGGTGAGCAGCGCGGCAGAAACGCCGGTCAGAGCTTCCATTTCCACGCCGGTCACGCCGGTGGTCCTGGCGGTGCACACGGCCTCTACGGCCTGCTGTTCGGGCAGAAGGTGAAAATCCACAGTCAGCTTGCTCAGCGGCAGCGGATGGCACAGGGGGATCAGCTCACTGGTGCGCTTGGCCGCCATGATGCCTGCAATGCGGGCCACGCCCAGCACGTCGCCCTTCTGGGCGGTGCCGTCCCGAACAGCGGCAAAGGCTGCCGCATTCATAGTGATGATGCCGCGGGCCACAGCCTGCCGTGCAGTGACGGGCTTTTCGCTCACATCCACCATCACGGCGCTGCCGGACGCATCAAAATGAGAAAGTTTTGTTTCGCTCATAATTTTTACCTTGATAAAGCTCTCCCCTTTGGGAGAGCTGGCAAAGCCGTAAGGCTTTGACTGAGAGGGTTTCAGCAATGCCCGAAGCCGCAGTTGGGCCAGTGGCATTCGGCGCAGCCTAAGCACAGCCCGCCCTCGCCCAGCCGGGCAATGTCCTCGGCAGTGATGGGGTCGTCGGCCAGCAGGCGCGGCAGCAGCAGGTCAAAAATGGTGCGCTTGGCGTACATCACGCAGCCGGGCAGGCCGCACACCGGCACACCGTCCAGATAGCTCACAAGGAACATGGCACCCGGCAGCACCGGTGCGCCATAGGTGATGATCTCGGCACCGGTGTTCTTGATGGCAAGCGGCGTGCGGTCGTCGGGGTCTACGCTCATGCCGCCGGTGGTAAAGATCAGCTCGCAGCCTGCGGCCTTTGCTTCCAGAATGGCGGCGGTGATCCCGGCGGGGTCATCGTCGCAGGTTTTGTGATAGGTCATCTCGCAGCCGTATTCGGCCAGCTTGCCCACCAGAACGGGGGTGAATCTGTCCTCGATGCGTCCCTTGAATACCTCGCTGCCGGTGGTGATGACCGCAAACTTTTTCGGGTGGAAAGGCAGCACGTTCAGGATGGGTTCGCTGCCTGCCGCAGCCTGCATGGCATCCATCTTCTCCTGCTCGATCACCAGCGGGATGATGCGGGTGCCGGCCAGCTTCTGGCCCTTTTTCACGGGCAGGTCGCCGTGGATGGTAGCGATCATCATTTGGGGTGTGCGGTTCACGGCCAGCAGGGCGGCGCGGTCGATCTTCAAAAGACCGTCGCAGTCGGCAACCAGTTCGATCTTGCCTTCCTTCGGCTCAGTGCCGTGGATGTTGCGGCCCGCCGCTGCCTTGTACAAAAGGGCAGCGGCTTCGTCCTCGTGCAGGATGCCGGGGCGCTTCTCCCAGACATAGAGATTTTCTTTGCCAATGGAGAGCAACACGGGAATATCCTCCGGCTGGACGATGTGCCCTTTGCGGAAGCGTGCTCCCTTGAACTGGCCGGGAATGATCTGTGTGATGTCGTGGCAGAGCACCTGCCCGACAGCGTCTTCGGTACGGATGAGTTTCATGCAGAACCTCCGTTACAGGGACGGCATCTGGTTCTCGATCCAGTCTGCCAGAGCAGCAGGATCGTCCAGTGCAAAATCAGCGCCCGGCACATCGCCCACGATGGCCATGGGCTGGAACGCGGTGCCCACCGGGCTGACCGAGCTGCGCACCACCTCGATCTTGGCCCAGCCGCTGTCGCCAAAGCCTTCCAGCAGTACAAGGTCGTAGCCGTGGCGCTCGAACAAAGCCAGCAGGTCCTGCTCGTTCAGGCGGAACTGCTCGGTAAGCAGATAGCGCCCGGCAGTAAACACGGCCACACCCTCGGCACCGGCCTCATGCAGGCGGTCGGTCTCGGCGGGCAGGCGCAGATCGTCAGCCTCGCGGATCACGCCCACCTTCAGCCCGCGGCTCTTGAGCACCGGCAGCAGCGCGGCCAGCAGAGCGGTCTTGCCGCTGCCTGCGGAACCGCTGACAGCCAGCACTGCCGGATGCTTGAAGCTCAGTTCGGCGGCAAGCGCCTGTTTCTGTTCACTGTACAAAAGTATCACCCTCCGTTTTATCCCATCGGCAAAAACTGCCGGTTCACTCCTCAATGCGCACAAAGCGCGGCTGCACTTTGCCGTCCCGCTCCACGGTCTCGCACCACATGGCGGCAGGACGCACCCAAAGCCCGCGTTCCCCGTACAGGGCGCGGTACACCACCATTTCCTCTTCGGTCTCGCTGTGGCGGGCCATGCCCAGCACTTCGTATTCGTTGCCCTTGAAATGCCGGTAGCGGCCCGGCTGCACATGATATTTGAATGCTTCCATGTTATCCTCTTTTACACTGACACGCGGCATTCCGGTGCAGAATGCCATATTTATAATCAGTATAGCATATTTCAGCACGGCAAAAAAGGCTTTGGCAGGAAAGATGGAGAAAAAGGCGGCAGGCGGCGGCAAAAGCCGGGAGACAGAGTTGGGTGCTTGAACTGCCGCGCCACAGATGCTATACTGAAACGATAAGGGGATACCCCCTGAAAAAGCTCTGAAGATAAAGGAAAAAGCCCTATGAGGATCGGACTTATTGAATTTCTGCTCATCCTTGCCATTGCGTCGCTCACCATCGGGCCGCAGGTGGCATTGTTCGTGGATCGCTGGATGCGCCGGGCAAACCGCGCCAATGCCCGCGCTGCCCGCCGCCGTGCCGAGTATGCGGCCCAGATGGCGGTGGAGCGGGACGCGCTGCTCAAGCGGTTCCGCACGGCCAGCACGGTGTTTGGCGTGTGCATCCTGCTGGCGCTGGTGTATGCACTGGTGTTCCGGCCCATCGATACGCCGCCACAAGGCTACACCGCGCCGGATGTCCGGCAGGACACCGGTGCAGCACAGACGGCCCTTGCCGCCGACCATAAGGGAACGCTGGATCTGGGCGAATATCAGGGTGTGGACTGCATCCGCACACAGGACGGCCTTGTGTATGCCGCAGCATACGACGGCGCAGCCTTAAAAAAGCGCACGAGCGACCTTGTGCGCACCGACGGCGGACACGATGCGGCCATCCTTTCCGTGGACGGTGAGCTGACCGGTTTTGCCTTTGACGGCAGCGGGGACCTGTGGCTGAGCATTCTCACGCCCGGCGGCGGCAGCCTGTGCCGCGCCGCCCACGACAGCTGGGGCACGGCGGTGGAGCAGGTAGTGACCCAGATCGACGGTGCACCGCTGGGGGCTGTCTCAGCGGTGGAAGCCGCGCCGGACGGCAGGATCTACTTTGCTGTTGCTGCCAGTGCCAGTGCCGCGGACGGGCTGGAGAGCACTCTGCGCACCGAACTGCTGGCCCACACCGGCACGGGCTGCGTGTATGTATACGACCCGGCAGCACGCACGGTGCAGAAGGTGCTGGGCGGTGTGGCCGGTGCTTCCGGGCTGGCCCTGAGCCGGGACGGAAGCACGCTGTTCGTGGCTGACCTTGGAAACCGCTGTGTGTGGAGCGCTGCCGCCGATGCCCGCGACCTGACGGCGGGCGGTAAAAACTGCCAGAGCTTTGTTTCCGGCCTGCCGGGGTATCCCGGTGCGCTTGCTATGGATGCAGACGGCACCCTGTACATCGGCTACCGGTGGGCGCGCAGCAGCTGGCTGGAAAAGAACGCCGACAACACCCTGCTGCGGGGCATTGCCCTGCGTGCAGGCCGGAATCTGCAGGAAAAGCTATTCAGCCTGCCTGCCGATGCGCCCTGCGCGGAAGCTGTAGATACGGCAGACGGCAGCTGGAAGCGGACGGTCTCCAGCAAGGGTGCAGGCGGTGCGACAGCTCTGTGCCCGGTGGAGAGCAGGCTGTATCTCGGCCTTGCAGGCAGCGAAAAGGTGCGCAGTGCAAATCTTTGATTTTTGATAAAAACCGAGGTGTTTTTTATGACAGAAGAATTCAAAAAACAGATCGAGATGCAGGCCCGGCAGGCAGTGACCGAACTGCTGGCCGAAGCAAAGCTGAAAAAGGGCGATGTGTTCGTGGTGGGCTGCTCGTCCAGCGAGATCGTGGGCGGGCACATCGGCAAGGATTCCAG
>UMHV01005455.1_pt1 | contig 9916 bp, 22 predicted proteins | sample 1965621 | NCBI WGS metagenome assembly UMHV01 (sample SAMEA4836108, study PRJEB28245) | human gut metagenome | biome: gut microbiome; material: fecal sample | place: Denmark | collected 2008 | reverse complement strand
AACCGCCAGAGATGGCGGTTTTCCTTTATTCTCCAACGGTTTTCAGACTTTCCTAATTCACTCCAATTCACTCCAAATCACGTCATTTCTCTACAAAACGTGGGCAAAATGTGGGCACGGAATCACCAGACCATCGGCAGTCCGAGGCATTGGCGCGCCCACTGTTCCACCGCACGATTCTCCTCGTCGTCGCCAAGCAGCAACAAGTATCCTGCGTTCTTTCCGAGGGTGGCGGGCTGTAGACATTTGATGAGTCCTTGGTCGCGGAGGAATTTCCATGCTTGGACGATTCGGACCTTGGCGGTGCCCTCACGCGCTTTCATCGCGGCCTCCACCTCCTCTTCCGACTTGCCGATGACTTGCTCGGGGGAGAGTGCCATCATTCCGTGGTCTTCGGCAAGCGTCTTCCAGCCCTTCGTGTAGTAGCGGCATGGATAGCCCTTGGCCTTCGCGTCGCGGATTGGCTCTTGGTGTTCTCTATCCCAGTCATAGCTTGAGAGCGCCATGTCGATGAGCATGAGTTCCGCCATCGTGTGCACCGTGATCTTGCCGCCTCGCGGCTTGAGCAGTTTTCCTGCGCGGCTGAGCTCGTAGACTGCTCCAGCGTTGCGGTATCCCATCTTTTCCATCGCTTTCCTCTCCACGCCTAGAGGTAAAATCTTACGTGGAGACGCTAGTCCGTTTCCTGCCCTTGGCGTGCTCTTCAAACCTCACGCCAAGGGCTTTTCCTTATGTGAAATAATATACCACATGAGGTATATTAAACACACCCACAGAGATAGATTATTTTAAAATTCATAGGGGTATTTAAATATACTATATACATGTAATACATGTGTTTATATATTTTTTTACAAGAGCGCCAATGCGCCGGAAAAAGAAAGAATCGGCACGTCCAATCCCCATCTGCGGTAGCTTGAAGCAAGGAGAAAGAAGGGGAAAAATGAAGAAGCTGATTTATCTCATTGCGTCAATACTCTTCGCGCTGACAAGCGTCTATGGCGTCTATGACATCTTCGTGACGAAGCAGGATGATCTGATGGCGAGTATTATGGCGGTCCTGTTTGCGGCCTTCCTTGCATGGCTTTTCATGCATCTCTTCCTCAAGCCTGAGCCACGCCATAAGCATCAAGCGGCCAATATGCCTGAATCATCGTCGGAAGCCGCCTCAGACGCTCCAACAGCGGAAACGACACCAATCACCCACGTCAACGCGAATAGTGGCGTGGAGGACGATTACGTGGCTGTGGATATTGAGACCACCGGCCTAGGTCGTGACGCTCGAATCATTGAATTGGGAGCCGTGAGAATCAGGCACGGACGCAAGGTCGCGTCATTCAGCCAGCTCGTCAACCCGCAGATTCCGATACCGGCCAAGGTCACGCAGATCACCGGCATCACCGACCGGGACGTCAAAGGCAAACCCACCATCGACAAAGCGCTACCCAAGTTCTACGCTTTCTGTGGGCGTGACACTTGGATAGGCCACAATATCCGACGCTTCGACATTCCGGTGATCGCCAGGGAGGCGCAGAGGGTCGGCGCCGGAATGCCGGACGTGAGCTTCTACGACACGATGGAATTATCCCAGGCATTGCTGCCGCAGCTTGACCACCATCGCGTGGTGGACCTCATTCGATATTTCGGCATCGCCAAGACCGAGCGGCATCGCGCCGCCGACGATGCTGCACAGACAGCGCAAATCTTCGAGCATTTGAAGCAGATATAAGCTTTATAAAGACTTATAAAGACTTATAAAGACTTATAACCGCTAGCTGATTTTCGCGTCGAGAAACGCATGATCGCCATCGACATAAGCGCTCTCGATCAACTCATGCGTATCGGCGTAAAGCAGATCATTGGACGGATACTCCTTCGTCATCTGACTTTGGATGTCCTGATCGGAAATCGACGGGTCAAGAATCTTCGCCATGATGGGGAATACGCTGCTGATCTCATCATGCGGCCCATCGACGTAGACGCGGAGCATGTCGTTTTTCCCGTATCCGAGCACTGCCCCGTAGACCAGCACGTCCACTGACGATTGGCCGAGTCTTCCGTGGAGAGCGTCTGCGGTGGAGAAAGCGCCGGTGCGATACTCCGTCCGGTAATAGGGGCCGTTCGAATCGCTCGGCGTGAATTTCTCTACGTCGGTTATCGGCGTGGATGAGTTCGCGTTGAACTCGTCCACAAAGCTCTGCGCCGTCTTCTCGGCTGCCTGTTGTTGTGGCTTCGCCTGCTGCGCGCTGACGTCCGGCGTCTTGGCCGGCGTGGAATCCGGCTCCTGCTGGCTTCCGCATCCACAGGCCGTCGCCAGGAGAAGCGTCGCCGCTGTGATGGCAATGATTTTCTTACGCATTGAAAAACCTTTCTTTGATTCTATTTGGCGATGTGTTGAGCATGGCTCGGTAGTCCGTGAGCACCTGCGTGGTCACGTTCAGTTCATCGGCTATCGACCATAGGTCATCGTCGTACATGCGTTCCGCCAATGCTAGTTCTGCCGGATCGATGAGCAGGCGCGCGGTCTGCCGCCGTGTACGGATCTCTACTTTCGAACTATTGTTCGCACAGCCGGTGTCGCCATGCCGCCAATGCAGTAGTTCGTGTACGAGGGTGCAGCGTTTTGCTGTGTAGGTGAGTCGGCGATCAATCAGGATGACGTGGGTTTCGTTGTCGTAGCAGCCCCATAGTCCGTCCGGCAGGATGGCGCTGGATACGGTGACGGGCAGTCCGGTGATGGCGCGGCGCATGGCACCGTAGGTCATGCGCCGGTCGATCGGCAGGTCAGGCAGGCTCGTCGTAATCCGGCCCAGCCTCTCCATTAATCGCGGCCTGCTTGCCCTGAGCGTTATAGGCGGCAAGACCATAACCGCCAGACCGCGCCTTCGCCTCCGCTTCCTCAATCGCATGACGCCTCGAATTCATCACGATGTCTTCTGCGGATATGCCGCTGGCATTGCTGATGCGTTCCAGGTCGCCGATGGTCAGAGGGCGGCTGAGATTCGCGTGTTTGTACCAGTAATCGCGGCTGAAGCCGCAGGCTTTCGCGAAATCGGCGACGGTCATGCCGCTGGCTTTCTGGATCCTTATGCACTCGTTCATTATCTGTGTGGCGAGTGGTGTCATTTCATTTGCTTTTCGTCCCATATCCACCAGTATAGCCAAATAAATACCCGATTGTGCCCAATTTGTGAAGATGTGTGTAAATGAATACATAGATGTAGTTAATTAAATACACTGTGAAGTGTCGAAAGGAATGCAGACATGTTGAGCACAAAGAAGACCAAGACCCCCGACCACTACCCGTGCGGCCACATGCACGGTCCCGGTTGGCACGACTGGAGAGCCTGCCTCACCAAGCAGGGAGTTGAGGAGGATGAATGGCCGGTCTGACGGAAACAGCCGGCAGGAACCTCAAAGCCGAACTCGCCAGACGCGACAAGACACGCGCCGACCTCGCAAACGCTTGGGGATGCACCCTCAAGACCGTCGACCAACGGCTTAACGGAAGCATCTCGATGACCATCAAGGAAATCGAAGAAGCCGCACCGGTCTTCGACATGGATTCCATGCAGCTGCTCATGCTCCTCATCCAGCCGATCGACAGCATCAAACAATTCAAAGCCTGAAATCCACAACCAAAGGAGCGTCCGATGGACAGCAAGACCTACAACAAAGACCTGCGCAAAGCCTGCGTGAAAGCCGTCTTCGACGAATTCGCCGAGCATGGCGACATGATCCGCCCGCAATACGCGGAACAGTGGGATGAAATCTACGCTAACCGATTCCTCGGCCACATCACCGGACCGATGGACATCGACGTGACCGACCTCGTGGACGTCATCATCGACACGATCGCCAAGGAAGCAGCACAGAAATGAGCGGACAACTGCTTAACCCGCCAGCGCCGCCCGAACGGCGGAAGACGGTCTTCGACCAGCGGACGATCATGCTCGGCCTGACCGGCTACGCCATCCAAGTCGGCGAACACGACGCCAGACTCGTCAGACTCCACGAGGACGGGAAGACCATCCTCACGGAAGTGGACGCCAAAACCACAGAAACATTCGCCTACCACCTTTATGACGCGATAGGAGGAACACGATGAGCCTCACCACGGATGGAAGCCTCTACTTCGAAATCCTCGATGACGGCACCACTCGCAGCGACCATTCAGCCGTCATCCAGCTCGCCATCGACACGTGCGACAGCAACGCGCGATACCTGCTCACGCAGACAGACCTGGCGAACATCCGCCGCGACTGCAACCGCATCTTGAAGGAACTATCCGAAAGGAGGATGGCGAAATGACCGACCACGACTACTGGCTCGAAGACCAGCGGGAGAAGACGCGGAAGCCGAACTACACGCGCCGACGCATCAAATTCGCCCTCGCGGTGGTCGCCCTCATCGTCACATCCACACTCATGCTCACCTGGCATGGCGGTGACACCACCGCCGCGCTCATGGTGGAAGGCGTGTACATCGCCACCGCATTGTGGCTGATCGTCAGATTCGCGCCACGCGACTAAAAGACTTCCCACCAGCCGACAGTCCAACAAAACAAACCAATTAGGGACGTTTTTCGCGGACATCCACGTTCACCAGTCGGCTGGCGGGGACACATAACTGAATATCGATTATTATCCACGCGCCGACCACAACCTGCTTTCACATACACTGTCGGCGCACTGGTTGGGCGACGGTTCGCCCGTCCCCGGATTCCAATCTCTTCTCTCTCTATCAAAAACGCAGGCACTCCGGTGCTTGCAAACCCTTTCAAGTCCGCCTGACGGCTTCCATCGCCGTCGGCCACGCCACCGGCCGCGAACACGTTCAGGTCGCGTTCCAACAGTCAAAGGGGCGCTCGGAATCCAAGGACGGCACTGGTTCGACACCAGCGCCAGCCACTCAGCCCCATCCACTCGTCAGGACGGGGCACGCAATGTCAACAAGCAAAGGAAAACACACCATGAACGAAAACAAACCTCATCAGTCGGCAACGTGGGTGCTCTGCGTCGACGTCGACCCCGACAACCAGGAATCCGACCCCACATTCATCTGCAAACTCGACATGCCGCTGGACGCATTCAAAGACGGTCTGATCGGCGTCACCCTGGCCGGCAACATGAGCAAGGCCACCGTGCTTGCCGCCCGAATCGCATGCCAGGCCATCGACAAGGCGCTCAAAAGGCACATCGAACGCGGAGGCTACAGCGACACCCCGGAAATGCTCACCGGCCTCCACCTCAACCCGATGGGCGACATTCGGGACGGCAGGCCATGACCGATCTGCTCACGCCAGCCGAATTGGCCGTCATGCTCGGCATGAGTCCACGCACGCTAGCCAACTGGCGGTCTAACGGCAAAGGCCCGCCATATTTGAAGATCGGCGTGGAACCGCCCGAAGGCCATCAGGACAGGCGAAAAGTCCGCTACCAGCGTCAAATCGCTGAACGGTGGGCTCTGGCGCACGAATACCGAAGGACGGTGGCGAGATGAAAAACGGCACGTTCATTCCAGTGACACGGGTCCAAAGCAGTCCAGATGTCAAAAGCGATGGGAAAGCACGCTTCGGCGACAACAATCCGACCCTCACGCAGCAAGGAATCGACGTGGACAAGTTCATCAGCGACAACCACGTGCTCGCCCTCGCGAAGGAAGGCCGCATCAGCAAAGACCCGGAGACAGGCCGCTACCGCATCACCAACCAAACCATCGAACAGAAGGAGCCCATCATGACCACCACAGTCCAAGCACAGAAGCCGGAAGCCAAGCCGGAAGAGCCGCGCACCATCATCGCAAACGCCTTGGTCGGCATCTTCGACGCGGTGAGCGCCTTGCAGCGCACAGCATTCCAAGCCAACGACAAAGTGGTCTACGGATTCGCCACGAAACTGCTCACCGGCGAATTGATGGACATCAAAGCCAACTACAGCAAGGACGCAAAATGAGACTCAAATTCGATAGCGAGAGTGGCGTTTTCACCATCAAGCCAGAGTCCGAGGCGGAGATCACCAAGCTCAGGACGTCCGCGTTGGGCATCGCCAATCTGCTGGTCGATTATTTCGACGCCGACATCATCAAAGCAGACATAAACAAGCCAAGCAATCAGCAGGGAGCCTGAAATGAAACGTATTCCACTCAAGGACACGGAACGCTATCAGATCGAGCGTTTCAAACAGGGCAAGCAGGCCGAACGTCATCTCGCGTGGCTGGAAAGCCGTAAGGCGGGTGTGGGCGGTTCCGACATGAGCACGATTCTCGGCCTGAATTCCTTCGAGACACCGTATGAGCTGTGGCTTGAGAAGACCGGCCGCGTGGAACCGGAGGACATTTCCGACAAGTGGGCGATCGTCAAGGGCAATGCCCTGGAAAACGAGCTCCGTAAGCGTTTCCGCGCAGCGCACCCGGAAATGCTCGTCACGGACGGCACCGATAAGCAGTTCATTAGCCGCGAGAAGCCCTATCTTCGTGCTTCGCTTGACGGCATCCTGCAGAGGGAGGATGGTAGCTTTGGAATTCTCGAGATCAAGACGGCGGGTAATCGTCGAGCGGGGGACTGGCATGACGAGGACGGAAATCTCCGTATTCCGCCTTACTATCTCGCTCAAGTCGAATTCTACTGCTGGGTCACGGGATGGACATGGGGCTACGTTTACGCCGCCATCGGGGATGACGAGCCGGTAGAAATACCATTCCAGGCCGACGCGGAGGACATGGCCGCGATCGACAAGGCCGCAGCCGACTTCTGGCATTTCGTCACAACCAACACGCCGCCGCAATTGACCGGCGGCGACGTGCAGAAGGCATTCCCGGAACCCACGCCGGACATTGTGGACGAAAGCGACGACGACGACCTGTACGACCTGCTCGCAAGATACGAGAGCGCCACCGGAATGCTGAATGACATGAAGTCCGCTCAGAAGGAATTGCAGGAGCAGATCATTCTGCGCATCGGCTCGCACACCGGCATCAAGTGCGGGAATTTGCAAGCCACCTACAAGCCGATGACCCGCAAGGAATACACCGTCAAAGCCACCACCTACCGCAAATTCGCGCTCAAAACCATCGAAGAAAAGGAGCAATAAAAATGGGAGCAATCGCACAGCAGGCGCAAGGGCAGCAGTTACAGCCACTCAATCCGAAGGGCAAGCTCAAGCAGCTTGTGGAGCATTCATGGCCGCAGATCGCACGCGTCATCGGCGGCAACCTCGACAGCGAGGCGCTGTTGCAGATGTGCATCAGCAGCATCAACCGCACACCCGCCTTGGCCGACTGCACGCCGGTCAGCGTCCTTTCCTGCTTCATGCAGTGCGCGGCACTTGGCTTGCGCCCATCCGACGTGGATGGATTGGGACAGGCGTACATCCTGCCCTATGGCAACAAGAACTATGCCACGGGGGAGAAGCAGGCCACCTTCGTCATCGGCTACAAGGGCATGCTGAAACTGTTGGAGAACAGTGGAATCTACGCGCAGCCGCGAGCCGTCTACGAGGATGACAACATCAAGCTCAAGCTTGACGAAAATGGCGTGCCGACCATCGAATGCCCGGACGAGGTGAACGTGGACGCCGACCACAGCGAGGACAAGCTGAAATTCGTGTACCTCTCCGTCCAGCTGCCGAATGGCGGACGATACGCCGACTACATGTCGAAACGCGACCTGCTCGAATACCGCGAGAAGTACGCGCCACGTAATCGCAGCCGTCAGATCACCGGCCCGTGGCTGAAGAACTTCGTGGAGATGGCGAAGAAGACCATCATCCGCCGCAGTTTCAAATATCTGCCGGTCAACATCGAGGCGAAGAAGGCCGCGAGCGTGGACGAGACCACACCGGATTACAGCGACGTGTTCCAGCCGGTAATCACCGATTCGACTGATGACGTGACCGCCGAGGTCATGGACACCGACACTGAGGCCGATTCGGAAGCAAAGGATGAGTGATGGCCGGAGAAACCGTAATCACCGTGGTGGGCAACCTCACCGCAGATCCTGAGATGCGCACGACCCGTAATGGTTCCACGGTGGCGAATTTCAGCATCGCGGCCACGCCGAGAGTGTTCGACAAGCAGTCGAACCAGTGGGTTGACGGGGACGCGCTGTTCCTGCGCTGTTCCGCCTGGCGTGACCTTGCCACTCATTGCGCGCAGAGCCTGAGCAAGGGCATGCGCGTGATCGCTCAAGGCCGGTTGCAGCAGCGTTCCTATCAGGCGCAGGACGGTTCCAACCGTACCGTCATCGAAATGACCGTGGACGAGATAGGACCATCGCTCAAATATGCGACCGCGCAGGTGCAGCGTCAGCAGCATGGCAACGGTGGTGGCTTCCAGGGCAATAATGCGGGTGGTTTCGCCGGTGGCGCTAAGGATCAGCAGCCCCAGCAGCAGGCGCAGGCTCCGGCCGATGACCCGTGGGGCGCTCCGGCAGGAGAACCGGACTTCTGATGGCACGGGAGTGGATTGAGCCGCCGGACGTGCTGCCGGTCTGTCCCAAACATGGGTGCGCGCTGTATCCGGCGCGCCCCATCCCATGCCCAATATGCGAGGAAGAAGCCGAGGAAGAGGAGGAATGATGATGCAGGAATTCGTCGTGGACATTCCACGGGACGAATGGTGGACCCAGAACCGTCGCGGCCACTGGTGGGTGAAATTCGCGCACACGAGCGCAGTCAAACAGCGTGCCATGGCATTCGCCAGATTCTGGCTCCAAAACGGCCACCACCGTCCACAACACTTCCCGGTGCACGTCACCGCGACCATCCACCCATTGACGTACGGACGCTTCGACCCGGAGAACGCGGCACCCATGGTCAAAGCCATCCTTGACGCGCTCACCGATACCGGCTTCTGGCCCGACGATGACTCAAAACACATCATCGGCCCCGACTACCGCGGCGGAGAGCCAAGCACCCGAAAAGGCTGGTACCGAATCACAATCCGAATCGAAGAAGAGGAACACTAATCATGGCTACGAACGTGACCGAAAAAGACAAGACGCTCAACGAGATCATCGACTGGGCGAAAAGTCGCTGTCATGAAGCCGCACTTTCCAGATTCGACGTTCGCAGAAAGAGCGACCGAGACTTCTATGACGGCCAAGTTAACGCATTCCATGAAATTCTAGAGCTTTGCCGTTCCATGCTCGGCTACAGCGGTTCCATGCCTTCAGAGGTGCCGAATCAAAGCGAGGACGCGAAATGAGCGCGTATCAGCCTGTTCTTGACCCCGCATGCGGCGGCCGAATGTTCTGGTTCGACAAGTCGGATGATCGAGTGCTTTTTGGTGATGTGCGGGATGAAAGCTGGGAATTGTGCGATGGGCGTAGGTTCGATGTCAGGCCGGACATGCTGATGGACTATCGCGACCTGCCGTTCCCCGATGAGACGTTCCGCATGGTCGTGCTCGACCCGCCCCACCTGCGCAATGCGGGCGATACGAGCTACATGGTGCGGAAGTACGGATGCCTCGACCAAGAGACATGGAGGACTGACCTCAAGACCATGTTCGACGAGTGTTTCCGCGTCTTGAAGCCTTACGGGACATTGATTTTCAAGTGGAATGAAACGCAGATACCCGTCTCGCAGATTCTCAAGCTCACAGCGCACAAGCCACTCTTCGGCAACAAGCAGCCGAACCGCACGGGAACACACTGGATTGTCTTCATGAAGGAGGACGCGAAATGAATAAACGGTACAAGGTTTGCCCACTTTTTTGGAGTGATTACGACGATGAGCGCACCTTGATGAATATGGGTGTGTTTGAAAAGTTGCTGAACGAGGGTTGGAAGATTCTGCGGGTGGATATCATGCCGCCAACGGAATTGCGGGATAACGCCGTTGCCGCGACGAACGTCTACATCCTTGAGAGGGAGGCTAATGATGATTAGTCAATACGACAAGGACATGTGTTGCCT
>UMHV01027398.1_pt1 | contig 9935 bp, 6 predicted proteins | sample 1965621 | NCBI WGS metagenome assembly UMHV01 (sample SAMEA4836108, study PRJEB28245) | human gut metagenome | biome: gut microbiome; material: fecal sample | place: Denmark | collected 2008 | reverse complement strand
CGTCGCCATACACGGCTTCGACTACGGCAACATGGCCATAGGTGCCGTCGGCGCCATCCTGGCCGGGCAGGAAGGAGAGTGCGGCGCCGACCTGCGGCGTGTGGTCCACGCGCAGGCCGTACGCGGGGGCGCTGCGCCACCAGAAGCCGCCATTGCCCAGATAGGACGGCGTGCCGATGCCCATCTGCCTGCGACGTTCATACGCCCAGTACGTGCACTGGCCGGCGGCATAGGCGTTGCCATAGTCGCCGTTCGACGTGCCTTGGCCGCCGACGCTACTGCCGCCACCGCCGGGAACCGTCGGAGTGGGGGTCGGCGTCGGTGTGGGAGCGGGAGTAGGAGTCACCGGAGTAGACGGCGTACCGCCCTGGTTACCGGTATCCACCCTGTTGGCGGCGTCCTGCTGCTCCTTCTGGAACTGACGATTGTAGGAATCGACCTGGGAGGCGATCAGTACGGTCTGGGCCGCCTGCTTGGCGGATTGGGAATCCAGACTGTCGATCATGGAAGACAGTTCGTCACGCCTTGCTTCGCCTTCCTGGCGCAGCTTGTCCAAAGCGTCACGTTCGCTTTGCGCGGTTTCGGCGGCGGTCTGTGCGGAAGCGGCCTTCTCATCGGCCTGGGCCTTGAGCACAGCGATCTGCTTTTCGATGGCCGCCAAGCGCTCGCCACGGTTCTTCGACGTGCTCAGTGAGGTCGCGGCGGAGGAAGCCGCATTCGCCTCGTTGCGGGACAACGCGTCCCGGGACTGCATGGAGTTGACGAAGTCCTGTGTGCTGGTGGCACCCGTCACCACGCTCATCACGTCGGAAGCATTCGAGCCGTGCATCTCGTCACGGGCCAGCTGGGCCACGGCGGCGTGCGCGTCATCGTAGTCCTTGCCGGTCTGCTTGATCTGCTCCTCGAGCGTCTCCTTGTCTTTCTGCGCGGCGGAAAGACGTCCGGATGCGGCATCGGCCTCGTCCTGAGCGGTGGCGGCATCCTCGTTGGCCTGTGTGACCTTGGCCTGCGCGGCGACAATCTTGTTGTTGGTCAGATCGTCCAGCTCAAGTACCTTATTCGCCAGATCCTGGCTGGCACCGGCCAGCTGCTGCTTGAGTTCGGCCTCGCGCTGTACCGACGCGGCGTGCTGGTTCTGCGCATTGATCAGGTCGGAATAGGTGTCTGCCTGGGCAGGCTGTGCCGAGCTGAACGCCAGACCTCCCACACAGGCTGCGGCGGCCACCAGTGCCGCCAGTGCGGGCTTGATCACACGTACGTTCGTCATATGTGAATAGTCCTTTCGCTCACTTAAGCCAATACCATAACATGCGAACCTGAGAGGCTCGCACACGATGTCATCACATTTCTCGCGGGTAAGCCGGTCGCGTTACGCCCTCAAATAACGCCGCAACGAGATGGTTGAAGCGATGATGGACAGCAGTATCGCGCCCACAACCAGGAACGGCGATATCACCAGTACCGTGAGCTGATTCACATAAGGAATCCATGTAACGGATTTCGCCAGCCAGCCGGTGACGAACACGTTGACGATAGCCGAAAGCATCAGGCACGAGAGCACCGAGCCGATCAGCGAGGCGATGGTGCCCTCCAGAATGAACGGCAGGCGAATCGTCCAGTTCGAGGCACCCACGTACCTCATGATTTCGGTTTCGGTTCGTCTGGATGCGGCGGACATGCGAATGGTGGTTCCGGTCAGCAGGATGGCGACCACCACCATCACGCCGGCGAGCACGGCCGTAACCGCCGTGGCTCGGTTGAGCACGGCGAACACCGGGTCGAAGATCTGGCGCTGGTCGGTGACGTCCTCCACGCCCTCCTTGCCGGAGAGCACTTCGGAGACCACCTGATATTTGGTGGGGTCCTTGAGCTTGAGCCAGAGGGAGTCCTGCATATCGTCCGCGGTCAGCGTACGGCCTTGGAATTCACCGTTCGGGTACTGCTTGGTGAAGGTGTTGTCGTAGAAGTCCTGCTTGCTGACATAGTCGATGTTGGAGACCACGTCGTTGAGTTCGTCGCGAATGGTTTTCTGCAGTGCCGTGATCTCATTGGCTGAGGGCGATTTGCCGGAAGCACAGTTCGCGGATTGGCTGGTGCCGTCGGGGCATAGCCATACCACGACCTCGACCTTGTCGTACCAGTCGCCCTTGGCTTTGGTGATCTGCGCCTGGGTAAGCACCGAGGCGCCGATGAACAGGAACGAGATGAAGGTGACCAGCGTCAGCGACAGCAGCATCGACAGGTTACGGGTGAGGTTGGCCCACGTTTCGGACAGAATGAATCGTGCTCGCATGATGATCCCCCTTACTCCTTCGCGCCCTCAGCGGGTTGATCGTCGGATGTTTGGTCTGCGGCGGACTGCTCGTCGGCGGACTGCTCGTCAGCAGGCTGCTCGGCGGCGGACTGCTCGTTGGCCGGCGGTGCGGGCGGTTCCGGCGGTGCGGGCGGCTCCGGCGGGGCCGGCGGCTCGGCGGTGGATGACACGGACGTATCGGCAACCGCGGCGGTCGCGGCGGACTCGTCCTTGAACGGGTCGAACGCCTGGGTGCTTTCCAGGGCGGCGGCCTGCTCGTCCAGCGGAATGCCCTTGCCCCAGGTCAGCGTGTCTTCCAGCGGCGCAAACGTCTCGCCATAGCGGCCGGTGCGGCCGGAATGCACGGAATTGGCCAAACGGGCGATGCCTTCAGACGGCTCGTCACTGCCCTCGATGGCCTTGGTCGCCGCCGCCAGCACATGATGGGCGGTGTCGGACTTGGCTTCGACTTCGGCATCCGGGAAGAACAGGGCGGAATCGTAGGAGCCATGAGCCTCGTCACGCATGATCTTGCCGTTGTGCAGTTCGACCACGCGCTTGCGCATCGAGTTGACGATCTCTTCGTTATGCGTGGCCATGACGATGGTGGTGCCGGTGCGGTTGATGGCGTCCAGCACTTCCATGATGCCCAGCGAAGTGGTCGGGTCGAGGTTGCCGGTGGGCTCGTCGGCCAGCAGAATCTGCGGGTGGTTCACGTAGGCGCGGGCGATGGCCACACGCTGCTGCTCGCCACCGGAGAGCTCATGCGGATAGTTCTTTTCCTTGCCGGTGAGTCCCACGGTATTCAGCACCTTGGGCACCAACGATTTGATGGTGGACCGCCGCGTGCCGATCACCTCAAGGGCGAACGCCACGTTCTCCCATACGGTTTTGTTATTGAGCAGCTTGTAATCCTGGAACACGAAGCCCAGCGAACGGCGGTACTGCGGCACTTGACGGTTGGTGATGCGCCGCAGATCGTTGCCGGCCACGCGAATCTCGCCGCTGGTGGCCTCTTCCTCACGCAACAGCAGGCTCAAGAGCGTGGTCTTGCCGGAGCCGGACGCACCCACAAGGAACACGAAATCACCGCGTTCGATATCGAGGTTGATGTCGTCAAGCGCCAGTCGGGTGCCTTTGGGATAGATCTTGGACACATTGTCCAGTGAGATCAGCGCCATAATGCTGCTTACTCCTCGGTTTCGGCGGCGCGGCGCTGTTCGTGGCGCCAGCGGATGCCGGCCTCGATGAACGCGTTGATGTCGCCGTCGAACACGGCCTGGGTCTGGCTGGTTTCGTAGCCGGTGCGCAAATCCTTGACCATCTGGTAGGGGTGCAGCACGTAGGAGCGCATCTGATCGCCCCAGCTGGCCTTGATATCGCCGGCGAGCTCCTTCTTCTTCTTGGCCTCCTCCTCGTGGCGCAGCACGAGCAGTCGGGACTGGAGCACGGCCATGGCGGAGGCGCGGTTCTGAATCTGCGAACGCTCATCCTGCATGGTCACCACGATGCCGGTGGGAAGGTGGGTGATGCGCACGGCCGAGTACGTGGTGTTCACGCCCTGGCCGCCGGGGCCGGAGGAGCAGTAGGTGTCCACGCGGATGTCCGTATCCGGAATGTCGATGTGATCGGTGGCCTCGACCAGCGGCACCACTTCCACGGCGGCGAAGCTGGTCTGGCGGCGACCCTGGTTGTCGAACGGGGAGATGCGCACCAGACGGTGGGTGCCGCCTTCCACGGACAGTCGGCCGTAAGCGTAGGGGGCGTCCACCTGGAAGGTGGCGGACTTGATGCCCGCCTCTTCGGCATAGGAGGTGTCCATGACCTTGGCCTTGAAGCCGTTACGCTCGCAGTAGCGCAGGTACATGCGCAGCAGCATCTGCGCGAAGTCGGCCGCGTCGACGCCGCCGGCACCGGAGCGGATGGTCACCACGGCGGAACGTTCGTCATATTCGCCGTCAAGCAGGGTCTGAATCTCCATCTGGTCGAGATCCTTCTGGATCTCGCCGATTTCGCTTTGAGCCTCGTCCAGAGAGTCCTGATCGCCCTCCTCGTGGCCGAGTTCGACGAGCGTTTCCACATCGTCGATGCGCTGGGAGGCGGAGTTCAGACGCTTCAGCTGCGATTCCGCGGCGGACAGCCGGCTGGTGATCTTCTGGGCGTTTTCCGGGTCATCCCACAGGCCCGGGGCCGCGGCCTGCGTTTCGAGATCCTTGATATCGGCCTTGAGTCGGTCGACGTCCAGCGCCTTGGCGATGGATTCGTATTTGGCGCGGGCTTCGCCGATCGCCTGGGTAAAGTCAAATTCTGCCATCGTGGTTTACCTTACTGTTGATTCTTTGAGATTCCTTGGGAAGTCACGTCCTTGTTGACAGCCTTCGCACATTCCTCTGGCGTTGGCGGGCATTGCCGCGCCACACGCGCATCCGCCTGCAATCCATGCTGTCAGAAGGTTCCGGGCCTGCCTTGCCGATAACCGGCCGGGCGACCTCACGAATCCCTCGCATCAGACGTGTTCAACTGCGGGCACGAATATGCGAAGGCAACGTCAAAGCCCCGCGTAAATCGCCGGGATGACCAGGGAGCCGAGCATGGCCACAGCTATGACCACGCACACCACACGCACGATGGTGCGGCGGCGGTTCTCACGCTGCTGTCGGCTGTCCTGATAGTTACTCACGAGACCAATAGTGTACTCACCGCTTACGACCGCAGGACTTGCCGCCGACGCCCGCCCTGCCGGTGGACCCCCACGGCCCTTTCCCTTGCGCTTTCAGCGCCGCCAGATGGTGTTTCATGGCCACCAGCATGATGTGCGAATCCTCAAGGCCCAGGTGGCGTTCGTTGTGGGCGGAATCAAGCGCGCCCTGACGTTTGGCGTAGGCGTCGAGCGTGTTGTCTCCGTAAGGATGCTCGTTGGTGGGTACCGCGCCGGGGTCCCACTGCCGGCTCATCGGCAGGGTATCGATGATGGTGATACGCCCGGCGCGGTAGCTTTCCGCGTATCCGGCGACGTTCAGCATGAACCAGCTATGTTCGAAGGTGGCGTTATGCGCCACGTACGGCTGCTGGGTAAGCCGCGCGAGCAGGCCGGCCTGGGCTTGGGGCCATTCGTCGAAGAGTCGGTACCCGGCCTCGCTGCTGCGGCCGCGTACATCGATGCCGGTGAGTTTGGCGATGAGGGCGTTGCCGAGCGCCGCGTTTTCCGGCGGCACGCCAAAAGCGAGGCGGGACTGGCCGTAGGCGTCGCCGGCGGCGTAATAGCCCTGCTCATAGGCGTATGTCTCGGGTTCGCCGGCCGGGCGCGGACTGGCCATGTTCATGAACTCGAAGCCGACGTCGATGATGTAGTCACGTGCCGGATCGATGCCGGTGGTTTCGATGTCGATGCCCATCACCGCATCCACGTCGCGGCCGGGCAGGTAAGCGTCGCGCCAGTCGGGCTTGGGATGGTGTCCGGTAGCGTTGCCAGACGCGGCGGCACCACCCGGCAGAGCGGCACCACCCGGCGAAGTCGCGCCGGAGAGATTGGCGCGGGCCATCGCCGCATCGCCCGCCCGCTTCTGGAAGCGCTGGGCCTTACGCCGTTCGGCGCGTGCGTCAAGAATCGCTGCCGTACGATCTTGGACATCGTCCAAGGCGACTGTTGTGGGGAACTTGACATCGCTGTTTTCGGCGGCAGTGTTTCCGGCAGATGTGCCACCGGCTTCGCCGCTCAGATCCAGCATGCCTTGGTCATCGTTCGACGGGCCGCTGCCGGAGTACGGCTTGAGCACGGCAATGGTGGCCCTCCCCCGCCGTTCGCGACTGACCGCCCATAGGTGTTGCTGTTCGCCCAGATGCAACAGCGTGTTGATGTTGTCGTTGAGCCGACGATTGGCGTAGGCGAGCGCGCGAGGCAGACGATAGGAGCCGATGAACCGGTCGAAATCGGTCATGAATGCGCTGTTGCATTGGGCGATGATCGATTCCAGACGCTCGCGTGTGGCGTAGTCGGCCTTCAATGCGTCGTGGATGGACTGTGGGGTGGATTCCGGTATTGTGCCGACGCCATGCGCCAGGTCCAGAGAACGCACCCAGTCCCAGTCGATGGTGGTGCCATCGGCGTCCTTGGGCATGGACGCCGCCCATTGGGGAATGTCTCCCTTGGCGGCGTCGAACCATGCACGGTCGGTCATAGTGCGAAACCGAGCTCTTCAGCGGCCTCGGTGGGCACCGGGTCTTCGCACCAGTAGTCCTCGAGGTTCTCGTTGGTGGTCAGCGAACGGATTTCGGCGCGATCGATATACAACTCGCCGCTCAAATGATCGGTTTCGTGCTGGAAGATGCGTGCGGGCCAGCCGTGCAGCGGCTCGCTGTGGTGTTTGCCGTCTTCATCATCCCATTCGGCGGTGATGTCAAGCCAACGCTTGCGCACAGCTTGGTATCCGTCGAAGCTCAGGCAGCCCTCGTAGAACGAGGCGGTTTTGTCGCTGGTGGGTTTGTAGCTCGGGTTGATGATCACGTGGAAGGGGAATTCCGCGATTTCGCGCGGATCATCCTCGTCGTCGCGCACGTGGTCTTCGACCACGGCGAGCGCGAGCCCCAAGCCGATCTGGGTGGCGGCGAGCCCCACGCCGGGTGCCTCCAGCATGGTGGTGTGCATCGTATCGATGAGTTTGGCGAGCGTACGCTTGGAAAGCTGGCCATTATAGGCCACTGTCCGTTGGCGCAACACCGGTTCGCCGGCCTGCACGATGGGCAGGAGCTTCTCCTTGCCGCCGGTTTTGATGAGTTGTTCGACATCACGGTTGAGTTCGAGGTCGACTTTGGCGTTCTTTCCAAACATTGTTTTTTCCTTAGGGAAGGGTGCTACAGCGCGAGTTCTTCGGCGACGATCTTGGCGAGGCGGGTGCAGACTTCGTCGGCGTAGGCTTGGGTGGCGGCCTCGGCCATCACGCGCACGAGCGGTTCGGTGCCGGAGGGGCGCAGCAGCACACGGCCGGTGTCTCCCAGCAGTTCCTCCTCACGGGCCACGGCATCCTGGATGCGCTTGTTGGTGGAGGCGGCCTTCTTGTCCACGTTCGGCACGTTGATGAGGGTCTGCGGCAGCTGCGGGAAGTCGGCGGCGAGCTCCTTCAGGCTCTTGCCGGACTTGACGACCTCGTTGCACAGGGTCAGTGCGGTCAGGGTGCCGTCGCCGGTGGTGGCGAATTCGCGGTTGATCACGTGGCCGGACTGCTCGCCGCCGAGCGAGTAATCGCCCTTGAGCATTTCCTCAAGCACGTAACGATCGCCCACGGCGGTTTCCACGGTCTTGATGCCCATATCTTTCAGGGCGAGCTTCAGACCGAGGTTGCTCATCACGGTGACCACGAGGGTGTCGTGGTTGAGCTTGCCTTCGCGCTGCTTGGCGCGGGCCAGAATGCCCATGATCTGGTCGCCGTTGATCATGTTGCCGTCTTCGTCCACGGCGAGACAACGGTCGGCGTCGCCGTCGAAGGCCACGCCCATCACGGCATCGGTGGCCTTGACCATGGCCTGCAGCTGCTCGGGGTGGGTGGAACCGGCGTTCTTGTTGATGTTGTAGCCGTCCGGCGAGGCGTTGATCACGATTACATCCGCACCGGCACGGCGCAGGGCTTCGGGAGCCACCACGGAAGTGGCGCCGTTGGCGCAGTCGGCCACGATCTTCAGTCCCTTGAGCGGCTTGGGCTGGGTTTTGTCATCGTTCAGCGGAGCGATGGTGGCCACCAGATGATCGATGTACAGGTTGGTGGCAGTGGTCTGGTCGTGGCTCACGCGGCCCACGCCGGCACCGGTCGGGCGGTCCCAGTCCTGGCCGAGCACGGCCTCGATGTCGTCTTCCTTCTGGTCGGGCAGCTTGAAGCCGCCGCGTGCGAAGAACTTGATGCCGTTGTCGGGCATCGGGTTGTGGGAGGCGGAGATCACGGCACCCATCTCAACGTTGAGCACGCTGGTCAGGAACGCGATGCCCGGGGTCGGGATGATGCCTGCGTCGATCACGTCGAATCCGCCGGCGGCCATGCCCGCAGACAGGGCGGAAGCCAGAAAATCGCCGGACACACGGGTGTCACGACCCACGAGCGCGCGGCGGCGCCCCTCAGGCTGATCGTCTTGGGTGCCGGCGTCGCCGAGCACACGCACGGCGGCATCGCCCAAATCCAACGCCAGACGTGCGGTCAAATCCCTATTGGCCAGTCCTCGAACACCATCGGTTCCAAACATCTTCGGCATATGAAGTTCCACTCCTTGTATCGCGTTACCCGCACCATCGTAGTCGTTGTGCTCCACCCTAGGACCCGACTCGGCAAAAAACCGCCACGGAATCTGCTCCAGAACCGGAAATCAGCATTCAACAGCCGCAATGGCATCACCCACAAACCCGCATATTCATCTTGTTCGGCGGATGAATGATGAGATACATTCGTTAGCGGGCATGCCGGGCGGACCGATGCACTCCGGCACGGGAACGAAGCCATCGCACTAGTAAGAACGGGCCGGCAAACGCGCCTGTAAACAATACAGCGGCAAATACGACGAACGGAACTACCCAGCGTACATCGATAACCGGCAAAGCAACACCAAACAGAACGACGGCGAGGAACACGCTGAGCCATGCGATGAACATGCCCAACGGCATCTCCTCTACCGGGGTGGTCTCGGCCATGAATGCAACGATCTATTACTCCGATGTTGTGGTCAGTATGTGCGGCAGTTGCTCGTCGCGGTTGAGGAAAGAACGCGTTTGGCAGCGAAGTAGCGTATGCCGACCTTCCTCAGTGCGGGCGTATACCATGGTGCAATGCGTCAGGCAGCGGTCCAACTGCCGGCTCAGTATCTCGGCGTCCTGCTGGCGGCGGGCAAATACGGACGGGCAGGGGAAGCTCACGCAGTAAGCGCGCACGCCCCATTCCTTACCGATGATGACATATCGCGGATTGTTGATGGGCGCGAGTAGCTCCTTCATAACGCCGGCGAACAGCACCTGCTCGCGCCGCGAACCGCCAATCAGCATGACACGCAATGCCGTGAATCTGCGACGTGTCTGGCGGATCGAGGAAGTCGTTCACCGCTTCGCCTGCCGCGCTGGTTTCTAGGCGCTCAGGTTCCGCAGTCGCCAAATGCCAGACATTGGCCACCTTATCGGGGTCTGCGACCACGCTGCGGTTGACGGCCATGCTGTATGCTTCACTGCATCAGTGTAAGGCACGAATCAATAGGTTTTGAGCCCCAGATCGATGGTAAGAATGATGCCGGCGATTACGGCGGCGGCGCGCATGATGTTTGCGGGAATCTTGCGGGTGATGGACGGGGCGATGTACCCGCCGATGAAGCATCCGATGCACAGCATGATGGCGGCCGGCCAATCGACCGCGCCTTGGATGATGAATACCACTGAGGCGCTGATGTTCGCGCCTGTGCCGATCAGGGTTTTCAATGCATTGATCTTGTGGAATGGGCCGATTTTGGCGGCATCAAGCACGGCGAGAGCCAAGGTACCGGCGCCCGCGCCGAAGTAGCCGGAGTAGATGGCGACCGCCGCTACGCCCAGCCATACCCACCAGGAATCCTGACTCATGGGCTGCACGAGTTGTTCCGGCGGGCGGTGAGGTGCGGTAGGGGTGGTTGCGCGCTTGGC
>UMHV01002203.1_pt1 | contig 9973 bp, 5 predicted proteins | sample 1965621 | NCBI WGS metagenome assembly UMHV01 (sample SAMEA4836108, study PRJEB28245) | human gut metagenome | biome: gut microbiome; material: fecal sample | place: Denmark | collected 2008 | reverse complement strand
ATATTGTAATGTAGCGTCAAACGTATTATAATACCCCGGTATGAAAATAACAACTGTAACCTGTCTGTAACCAGTTCGCGCGGCGTTGGGCGATCCCGCTGCGCCGGACATTACAATATTTTGAATGAAATTTGGTGCTTTGAATGGATTTTCAGGATTATCTGGTTCCCGGGAAAACCGGGCTGCTGATCGGTATCGGCGGCGTGTCCATGTCGCCGCTGGCAGAGGTGCTGCATGATGCGGGGCTGGACATTCGCGGCTCGGACATGAGCGAGAGCGACAATACGCTCACGCTGCGTGAGCGCGGCATTCCGATCCACATCGGCCACAGCGCCGCCAACGTTACGGATGATATCGAGTTCGTGATCCGCACGGCCGCCGTTCATGACGACAATCCGGAGGTGCACGAGGCGCACCGCCGCGGCATCCCGGTCTTTGAGCGGACGCAGGCATGGGGCGCGCTCATGCGCGGCTACCCGAATGCGCTGTGTATTTCCGGCACACACGGCAAGACGACGACGACGTCCATGTGCACGCACATCATGATGGCGGCGGAAAAAGACCCGACCGTCATGATCGGCGGCACGCTTCCGCTGCTGCACGCCTGCCACCGTGTCGGCAAGGGCAATACGATCATCATGGAGTCGTGCGAGTACTATAACTCGTTCCTTTCGCTGAATCCAACGATCGCCGTGATTTTGAACATCGAGGCGGATCATCTGGACTTTTTCAAGGACATCGAGGACATCAAGCACTCGTTCCGCCAGTTTGCCGAGCGCGTTCCGGCCGAGACTGGCACCGTGATCGCAAACTTTGACGATGTCAACACCATGGATGCGCTGCGCGGGATCGAGCGCAAGGTCATCACCTTCGGTCTCAGCCCGAAGGCGGACGTGTATGCGGAGAACATCATGCACCGCGGCTCTTCGTCCGAGTTTGATATTTATCACCGGGGAAATCTGTTTGCCCATGTGACGCTCCATGTTCCCGGCATCCACAATGTGCGCAACGCGCTCGCTGCCACGGCTGCGGCCATTGTGCTCGGCGTCAGCCCCAATGCCGTCAAGTACGGTCTTGCCGGCTTTGAAGGCGCGGGCCGGCGGTTTGATTATAAGGGCAAGTTCCAGGGCGCGGATCTGTATGACGATTATGCGCACCACCCGAGTGAGCTGCGCGCGCTGCTCGACGCGGTGGATACGCTCGACTATCAGCGCACGATCGTCGTGTTCCAGCCGCACACCTACAGCCGCACGGCAAAGCTCTTCAATGATTTTGTGGAGCAGCTGCGCCGCCCGACGATCGTCTATCTGGCGGAGATCTATGCTGCGCGCGAGAAAAACACCATCGGCATTTCTTCTGCCGATCTGGCCGCGCAGATCCCGGGCGCGAAGTTTTACCCGACGTTTGCGGAGATCGAGGCCGAGCTGCGCCGCATTGCCCGCCCGGGCGACATTATTCTGACCGTGGGCGCCGGCGACGTGTTCCGCATCGGCGAGCACCTCCTGTACCCGGCGGACAATAAGGACTGAGCCCACGCGATTAAAACGGAATTTCATCAAAAGCTGTCGGTTTGCGGCCGACAGCTTTTTTGCGCCCAAAAGCAAACGATTCTTGCGCAAAGACATTTTCTGCGACAGCGGGGAATGACAGTTTTCATAACAATGAAAATCTATAATTTATGTAAACTGTTTTGCGTCAGGAGGAACCGTTATGAATGTCAAGATCGCGGGACACGACCGGCCGGTGCGTGCACCCGGCGCCTTGCCGAGCCCAATCGGGCTGCTGCCGGCAAGTGAAAATGCCAAATGGGTCGGTATGCTCGTCAGCTTTGCGCTCGGGCTGATCCTGTCAACGGCGCATATCGCCGGGTCGCCGGCGCCGTTCGGTCTGGCGTTCCTGGCGGCGATGGGGTATGGCTCCGGCGGTGCGCTGTGCCTTGCCGGCTGCGCGCTCGGCTACTTTGCGGCCTTCGGCGTTGCGACCGGCACGCAGCTCGCCGCCGGCTGCTGCCTGATTTTTCTGACGGCATATTTTCTGCGCAGTCATCCGTTTGTGCAGACGCGCTGGTATCCGTCGGCCGTCTCCGCGGCGGCTTACATACTGACGCGGCTGGTGCTGTGCCTGCTCACGGGCGGCCTGTCGCTGCTGCTGGTGTCCCGTATGGTACTGTTTTTGCTGCTGTGCGCCGCATCGGCCTATGGATTTGACGATCTGCTGCGCGCGCAGGAGCCGCGCACGGTCAATGCGGAGATCTGCCGCAATGTCTCGGCCGTGTTTCTGCTGGCGTGTCTGCTCATGGGCGTGAACAATCTGCTGCTGTTCGACACGCTGTCGGTCGGCCGGGCGCTCTCGGTGCTCATTCTGCTCATCCTCAGCGGGACGGGCGGCGCGCTGTGCGGGGCATCGGCCGGGCTGATCCTAGGCATCGCCATGGACGTGGCCGCCGGTGCGGGCGCCCTGTTCTCGGTCGTCTATGCCGCTGCCGGGCTGCTGTCCGGGCAGTTTTGCAAGCATCGGCGTGGGTTTTATCTGCTCATATTCGCGGCAGCGTACCTGCTGACGCTGTTTTGCATCCCGCTTCCGGAGCTGCGCATCGGCGCGGGCGTGGAGCTGGCGCTTGCCATGGGCGCATATCTGGTGATCCCGAAGAAGTTCGTGGTGGCGGTCGGCGCGTTTTTGCAGCCGCTGCGCGGCGGGAGCGGGGAGTCCGGTCTGCGCCGCTATGTCGCGGGGCGCGTAGGCGGCGTGGCGCATGCGTATCAGCAGCTGCATGACACGGCGTGTCAGGCTGCAAGTACGGCAGAGAATGATGCCGATGTGGCGAAAGTCTTTGACCGCGCGGCCGACCGCGTCTGCTGCCGGTGCAAGCTGCAGCAGGAGTGCTGGACGCGCCGGGCGCTTGATACGCTCAACATCATGAACGATGTCACGCGCCGCATTCAGGCGCGCGGCCGGCTGCTGCCGGAGGATTTCCCGCCGTACTTTCGTGACCGCTGCGTCCATCTGCACGAGTATACCGAGGTCGTCAACGGCGAGCTGCGCCTGCGTGCCTACCGGCAGCGGATGCAGGAAACGCTGCAGGAAAACCGCACCGTGCTCTGGGAGCAATATGCCGACTTTGCGCAGGTGCTCACAAATGTTTCCCGTGAGCTCGACAGCAGCTACGGCGCTGACCCGCTGGCGGAGCAGCGCCTGATCCGCTGGCTTCGCACCATCGGCGTGGAAGCGGACGCGGCTGTGTTCCGCGAGAGCACGGGCCGCCTGCGCGTGACGATCGACAGCCGCTATCTGCGCCCGCTGCTGGAGCTGCCGGACTATCTGGACAAGCTCTCGGCAACGCTGGGCGTGCGCCTGTGCATGCCGGAAAACGCCGCGCGTGACGACAGCCTGCTCCTGCTCGAGGCAGAGCCGCTGGCCGTCTCCGTCGGCATTGCGTCCATGCGCAAGAAGGGGGAGACAGTCTCCGGCGACCGCGGCACGTATTTCAAGACAGACGCGGGGCAGCTGTGCGTGATCCTGTCCGACGGCATGGGCTGCGGCGAGACGGCGGCCGACGGCAGCATCAGCACGGTCGGAATGCTGGAGGAATTTTTGCGCTCCGGCGTCAGCCCGGCGCTGGCGATGAAGCTGCTCAACTCCGCCATGCTCCTGCGCGACGGGGAGAACTGGGGCTATGCCACCGTGGATCTCATGTGCATGAATCTCTTCACCGGTGAGGCGGATTTTTATAAGTACGGTGCTGCGCCGACGTATGTCAAGTCCGGCGGCGCGCTCAAAAAACTGCGCTGCACGTCCTTCGCGCCCGGCCTCGAGCAGGAGAGCGGCAAAGCACCGGACGAGCTGCACATGCATCTCAAGCCCGGCAGCGTGGCCGTGATCGCAAGCGACGGCGTTGTCTCCGACGGCCGCGACGAGTGGCTGCGCAGGCTGCTGAGCGATTCGGACGACCGCGATATGAAAACGCTGGCTGGCAGCGTCGTGCGCGCGGCGATCCGCGAATACGGACGCAGCGACGACATGACCGCCCTGGCGGTAAAAGTGGAGGTACGCAGCTGATGAAACGAAAAAACAAGCCCATCCGCAGACCGGACGCCGTGCAGCCGCTCCCGCTGCCGGCTGACGCGGACGAGATCGCCTTCGCCCACGGCGTTTCGCGCCGCGTCGTCGTAGTCGATGCAGCCGAAAGCCCGCTGTTCGAGCAGATCATTTACATCGTGCGCGATGATGCCGCCAGCGGCGGCGTCACGGCGGCGGATCTGGTGCAGCAGGCACGCGATGCCGTCGGACATGTACCGGCAGCGCCCACGCCACGGCCGCGGCAAAAATCCTATACCGGTCTGCTGATCTGGCTGTGTTCCGTCGCCGGCGTGCTGGCGGCGGGCATCGGATACTGCCTGTACTGCGGCTGGTGATGGTACGAATCTCCTGCGACCCGGAGGGATATGCATCCTCCGGGTCGTTTTCTGCGGAAAAACCGGTTGTCAACGCTTGACGAAAGTGTTAGAATAAAGCGCCTGAAACGATTTTTACAGCGGGAGGTTACTTTATGAGCACGATCAAGGACCTGAACCTGGCGCCATCCGGTGAGCGGAAGATCCGCTGGGTGGAAGCACATATGCCTGTTTTGCGCGATATCGGCAGCGATTTTGCGTGCGAAAAGCCGTTTGCCGGCCTGAAGATCGCACTCTCCGTGCATCTGGAGGCCAAGACGGCCTACCTGTGCCGCGTGCTCGAGATGGGCGGAGCGGAGATGCACGTCACCGGGTCCAACCCGCTGTCTACGCAGGACGACGTTGCCGCAGCGCTGGCGGCGAAGGGCATGGACGTGCACGCGGTCTACGGCTGCACGGACGAAGAATACCAGGCGCACCTGCGCAGCGTGCTCTCCGTCGGGCCGAACATCATCATTGACGACGGCGGCGATCTTGTGCACCTGATGCACACGGAGTTCACGGATCTTATTCCGCAGGTCATCGGCGGCTGTGAGGAGACGACGACCGGCATCCACCGCCTGCGGATCATGGACCGTGCCGGAACGCTGCGTTTCCCGATGATCATGGTCAATGACGCCGACTGCAAGCACCTGTTCGATAACCGCTACGGTACGGGTCAGTCTGTGTGGGACGGCATCATGCGCACGACGAACCTCGTCGTGGCCGGTAAGTACGTCGTCGTGAGCGGCTATGGCTGGTGCGGCAAGGGCGTGGCCCTGCGCGCCAAGGGCCTCGGCGCGAAAGTCATCGTGACAGAAGTTGACCCCATCCGGGCGCTCGAGGCCGTTATGGACGGCTACGAGGTCATGCCGATGATGGATGCCGCCGCCATCGGCGACATTTTCGTGTCCGTCACGGGCTGCAAAGACGTCATTACGCTCGAGCACTGCGAGCGGATGAAGGACGGCGCGATCGTCTCCAACGCCGGACACTTCAATGTCGAGATCGACATGGAGGCGCTCGACCGCTGCGCGGATGAAATCTATGAGGCGCGGCACAATATTGATGCTTACCGTCTGCCGAACGGCAAGACGATCTATGTCATTGCGCAGGGGCGGCTGGTCAATCTGGCGGCCGGCGACGGCCACCCGGCGGAGATCATGGACATGAGCTTTGCCGTGCAGGCCATGAGCGCGGAGTATCTGGTGCGCACGCGTGGCCAGCTGAAACCGGGCGTCGTGTCGGTCCCTGCGGAAATCGATGACAACATTGCGCGCCGCAAGCTCAAGGCTATGGGCGTTTCCATTGACAGCCTGAGCTGTAGCCAGAAAGAATACCTGAACGGTTGATGCTTTGAGACCGGACGGAAAGGAGGGGCAGAGAGATGGACGATCAGAACCGGGAATACGAAGATTACGAGGCACTGCACGACGAGCTCTTTGCACTTCTCGATCAGCACCGGATGAAGGCGCTGAGCCAAAAGCTCGGCGAGATGAACGAGTTTGACATTTCCGAGTTCCTCGGCGAGTTGTGGGAGGATAACCCGCAGCGGATGGCCATGGTGTTCCGTATCCTGTCCAAGGAGATCGCGGCGGCCGTGTTCGCCAACCTCGAGGTCGAGGAGCAGGAGACGATCATCAACTCCATCACCGATACGGAGCTTGCCGGCATCATCGAAGAGCTGTATGTTGACGACGCCGTCGACATGATGGAGGAGCTGCCGGCCAATGTGGTCAAGCGTGTCATGCGCACGGCGACGCCTGCCACGCGCAACCTCATCAACCAGTACCTGAAATATCCCGAGAATTCTGCCGGCAGCATCATGACGGCCGAGTTTGTGGACCTGAAAAAATACATGAGCGTGCGCGAGGCGTTCGCCCGCATCCGCAAGATCGGCGAGGATAAGGAGACAATCTACGTCTGCTATGTCACGTCGGCCAAGCGCAAGCTCGAAGGCGTTGTCACCGTCAAGGATCTGCTGCTGTCGGACGATGACGTGATCCTGGAAGACATCATGGACACGAACGTCATCTATGCCTCCACGACCGACGACCAGGAAGAGGTCTCGGAGATGATCTCCAACTACGACCTGATCGCGATCCCGGTCGTGGATAAGGAAGGCTGTCTCGTCGGTATCGTCACGGTTGACGATATCATCGACGTCATGGAGCAGGAGACGACGGAAGACATCGAAAAGATGGCCGGTATCACGCCGTCCGATAAGCCCTACTCCCGCACGAGCGTCGTGGATATCTGGAAAAACCGCATCCCGTGGCTGATGTTCCTCATGCTCTCGGCGACGTTCACCGGCATGATCGTCACGCACTTTGAGGATGCACTGGCGACGCAGGTCGCGCTTGCGTCGTTCATGCCCATGCTCATGGGCACGGGCGGCAACTCCGGCAGCCAGTCCTCCACGGCGATTATCCGCAGCCTGTCGCTGGGCGATACATCCCCTTCGGACGCGCTGCGCGTGATCTGGAAGGAGCTGCGCGTTGCGTTTTTGTGCGGCGTCTCGCTCGCGGCGGCCAACTTCATCAAGATGCTACTCGTTGACCGGCTGCTGCTGGGCAACACCGCCGTCACGATGCCGGTCGCGGCGACCGTCTGCTGCACGATCGTGTTCGTGGTCATGTTCGCAAAGGTCGTGGGCAGTCTGCTGCCGATGATCGCGGAAAAGATCGGCGTCGACCCGGCCGTCATGGCAAGTCCGCTCATTTCGACGATCACGGACGCCGTGTCGCTGCTGATCTATTTTTCCATTGCGAAAATGTTCCTGCATTTTTAATTTGCATTTCAACGCCCCCGGAGCATCCGGGGGCGTTTTACCATGGAAAAGCACTTGCATAATGCGCGGAAAATCATTATAATAAAGTGTCATATTTTGCGTATGACCACTCTCACGAAACAGCGAGGTGCGCTATGAAATCAAGCCTGAAACGAGTGATAACGGCGCTGCTTGCCACCGTCATGCTGGCTGCGATCCCCTGTGTGCCGGCCTTCGGCGCGCAGGAGTATTACGTCAATGACGGAGAAAACACGCTGGCGCTGGCGGATGCGTATGCCATCGGCGCGGACGGCAGCACGGCGAAGCTGCCGGAGCGCGGCGTCTATGCCGCCACGGCGAGCGGCACGCAGCTGCTCGGCGGCAGTGAATACGACGATGAGCAGCCGAACATTCCAAACGGTATCGTCCGCGTCGGTCTGGCCTTCGGCTCGACGGCGCTGGATGCGGTCCATCTGCAGATCAAGACCGGTTCCGGCTTCGCCTTCGGATACTATGACTCCGATCGTGTGTTCCAGTCCGTCGGTTCGACAGCGGAGAGCGCCGTCACCGTTATTGCGGATACGAACGTCACGGTTGGGGACAGTGCGTTCGGCGCTTATCATGTCCAGCTCGGCGATACCTATGCGAGCTTTGACGCTGCGCAGGCAGCGGCCAACAGCTGCGGCGGCTATCCGGTGTATTATAACGGCAGCTACCGCGTGCGCATCGGCAGTTACCGGAGCGCGGACGATGCACCGGCGGGGCAGGGGGCAGTTGTCTCCGGCGGCGCACGCTGTGTGCTGGTCGTGAAGGCCGGCACGGAGCAGATCCTGTTCGGCTTCGACTGCGGCTCGACCCGCTCGCTCTCGCTTGCACCGCAGAACGGCAGCGGTGCTGCCATCACGCAGGTTGCCGAGTGCAAGGAGCGCAACGGCAGCCGGTCGTGCACGTATTACGGCGATTTTCAGTTTACCCGCCTCAGCACACAGGAACCGCAGAAGCTCACGCTGGTGAATTTCGTCGGTCTGGAGCCCTATGTCAAGGGCGTCACGCCGTATGAAATGAGCAGCGGCTGGCCGCTCGAGGCGCTCAAGGCGCAGGCGGTCTGCGCGCGCACCTATGTCGCTTCCCACATGAACGGCTCGCCGGCCTACGGCTTTGACGTGACAGGTACAACGACCAGCCAGGTCTATTACGGTACACTTGACGCATCAGCGAACAGTGACCGCGCCGTGGATGAGACGGCAGGGAAGTTCGTCCGCTATGAGGGCAAGCTGTGCGAAACGTTCTACTTTGCGGCGGACGGCGGCGCGACCGAGGACTCCGAAAACGTCTGGGTGACCAAGGTGCCATACCTGCGCGGTGTCGTCGATCCGTATGAGAAGGACATCGAATTTTACTGCAAGAGCTGGAGCACGACCATCTCCCGTGCAGCCGTCGGGGACGTCTCCATCACCTATACGCCCATTGGCAATGCCATGACCGTGACGGTCGGCGGTAAGACCTACAGCAAGGACGCCGTGCGCACGTTCCTGACAAGTGTTTGCGGCCTGCGCTATAACAGCCGCCACTTTACCGTGGAGTATGACGCTGCCTCGGACACTTATTCTGTCGTCGGCGGCGGCTATGGCCACAACTGCGGCATGAGTCAGTGGGGGGCCAAGGCCATGGCGCAGGAACACGGCAAAACCTATGAAGAGATTATCAGTTTCTACTATACTGGAGCTTATGTAGCATGAAAAAATCGGATTTTTATTTTGACCTGCCGGAGGAGCTCATCGCGCAGACGCCGCTCGAGCGCCGCGATGCCTCCCGGCTGCTGACGCTGGACAAAACGACCGGCGCTGTCGCACACCATCACTTTTACGAGCTGCCGCAGTTCCTGCGTCCGAACGACTGCCTTGTGCTCAACGATTCGCGCGTGCTTCCGGCGCGCCTGCTCGGCCACCGCAGCACCGGCGGCGCGGTCGAGGTGCTGCTGCTGCGCGACCTTGGCGACGGCAAGTGGGAGTGCCTGACCCGGCCGGGCCGCAAGACCCAGCCCGGCACCGCGCTCTCGTTTGGCGACGGGGAGCTCACCGCCACGGTCGTCGATGCGATCGCCGACGGCAACAAGATCGTACAGTTTCACTATGACGGCATCTTTCTGGAGGTGCTCGAGCGGCTGGGCAAAATGCCGCTGCCGCCGTACATCAAGGCAGAGCTGCAGGATCAGGAGCGCTACCAGACGGTCTATTCCCGCGAGCTTGGCAGCGCCGCCGCGCCGACAGCCGGCCTGCACTTCACGAAGGAGCTGCTGCAGCAGATCGCGGACATGGGTGTGAAGATCGGCTATGTCACGCTGCACGTCGGCCTTGGCACGTTCCGCCCTGTCAAGGAGGACGAGATCGAGGATCACCCGATGCACTCGGAGTTTTGCATCATCCCGGAGGAAACGGCGCGCATGGTCAACGAGACGAAGGCCAATGGTGGCCGCGTCGTCTGCATCGGCACGACATCCTGCCGCACGGTCGAGAGCTTTGCGGATGCGGACGGAACGCTCCGCGCGCAGTCCGGCTGGACGGACATCTTCATCTACCCCGGCTACAAATTCAAGTGCATGGATGCGCTCGTCACGAATTTCCACCTGCCGGAGAGCACGCTCATCATGCTCGTGTCGGCGCTGGCCGGGCGGGAGCACATCCTCAACGCATACAAGATCGCCGTCGAAAACCGCTATCGTTTCTTCTCGTTTGGCGACGCCATGTTCATTGCCGATGGCCTCGATGCCGGC
>UMHV01065405.1_pt1 | contig 9979 bp, 10 predicted proteins | sample 1965621 | NCBI WGS metagenome assembly UMHV01 (sample SAMEA4836108, study PRJEB28245) | human gut metagenome | biome: gut microbiome; material: fecal sample | place: Denmark | collected 2008 | reverse complement strand
GCTCGGGATATATTTCATCTTTCATATAACCGACGAAGGCTTCCGCACATAACTCTTTCCTGCCGCGCTTTAGTTCAAAAGACATAGGTACTGCTGATTTAAGCCGCTTGTAATCGGAAGTCAGAACATTTTCAGCTTTAGTAATAGCATTTTGATTTTTATGATAAAAAAGATGCCCCATTTCATGATATAAAGTATCAAAACCTTCATAATAAACAGGTCCAAAGTAACTTCTTCCGCTTGTTTTCAACCCCTCAAGCATTGTCATCTGCATAGCCATTTCATCAATATTTTCAGCTTCATTCATCATTTTTATAATATATTTAGCATAATCATCTAAAGTTTCGTATCTTTTGAAATTATTAATATAAAAATCTCTAAATTTCTGAGGATTAGTACACATTTCAACGACAAGAGATAAGTGTGACTGTAAATTCAGATTAAGATTTGATTTATCCATAATACTCATATTCTTTGGCTCATCAATATAAGTTTGAATTGAATTCAGAAAGGCTTGATAGGATTTTTTATTTGAGAAAAAACTCATATGAGCATAAGGCAAAGTATATTTAAATGAAGCTGCAAGATCCTGGTCTAAGTTTTGCAGGTAGTTTTTATTTAAAATTATATAATCTGATGATAAATTATAAGCCGCAACAACATTTTTACGAAAGCTAAGATTTTTAAAAGCAAGGTTTTTAGGCAGATAAGTCTGACCTTTAAACTTATTAGAGATATTAGTTAAACCTTCATTTAGCCAGTTTGCTATTTCCAGGTTATCCACATGAAAATTTTTAACCTTGAAAACATCCCTTGCAAACTCTTCCGCATCTTTAATTTTTTCAGCTTTAACAAAATCAATATGTTCAGGCAGTTTATGAAGCTTACCCGGCTTCTTTAATGAAAGAGCAAGGGCTCCGACAGCACCTGCTGTCATAACAACATAATTTCCTGCACTTGGACCAAAATTCAGGATAAATTCATCAATAGCACCCTTAACTGCCATAAATTTCATGACAGATGAATATTTATAGGCTTTTTCAGGTATAGTGAATTTCCCTCTGAAATTTGGCTCTGCTCGTTTGGGTTTTATTTCCTGACAATATTTACGACTTGTGAAATTTCCAATCGGGGTAATCATGTAAATATTAAAACTCGTAAAATATTTTTTTGCGCTACTTTAAATAAAAAGTTTATACAAAACTACAGCACAGGAAACACTAAGATTTAATGATTCAACATTAGATGCCATTTCTATCTTAACCTCATCCGATGCAAAATTAACAAGTTCTCTGCTAAGCCCGTCCGCTTCTGAGCCAAACATCACAAGACATTTTTCTTCAGCTTTAAAATCTTTTAAAAAAGATTTTGCTCTTGGAAGCGTTGCTATACGCTGAAAACTTTTAAAAACATTTAAATCTTCAATATTTTTGAAATTAAAAACAGGCAGTTTCCATAAATTACCAACTGATGCACGCACACATTTAGGATTATATAAATCTGCGCAATCTCCGTATAAAATCACCGCGTCAGCGCCAAACGCAGCAGAAGATCTTAAAATTGTTCCGAGGTTTCCCAGATCTTTTATATTTTCCAAAAGTACAACTTTATTTGCATTTTTTAAATCATCTCTGCCGTAATGTTTTTTATAAGCAACTGCAACCGCATCCGGAGCATTTTCCGTTGTAGAAATCTTTTTCAAAACCGGCTCTGTTGTCAAAATCAGCTTATCCTTTATAAAAGAATACGCGTTTTCTTTTCCGGATAAAACAAAAACCTTTTCTATATTTAAACCTGCATTAAAAGCTTCCTCAATTGCTTTAAAACCTTCCAGCAAAAATTTATCTGTACAATCCCGGTATTTTTTCTGCTGAAGCTTAACTGTTTCTTTGACCTGTTCATTATTTACGCTTGTTATTTCCATTTTCTATTTAACCTCAAATTCCGCAAGCCATTCTTTTTCCTGATTGGTTAGCATGTCAAAATCAATAAGTTTTTTTTCGTAATTCATTTTAACAAAAGAATTAATTTTTCCATTCTTAAAATAGCAGGAATTTTCTAATCTCACGCCAAAATAATTTTCATTATAAAGTCCGGGTTCAATAGAAAAACACATACCTTCTTCCAATGCAGTTTTTGCCATCTCGTTTTTTGATAAGTTTGGCGGATATTCATGGACGCTAACACCTATTCCATGTCCTAAACCGTGATTAAAGACAAACCCTTCTACAGGATTTTTTTCAAAAATTTCACGTGCTAAATTATCAATTTCATATCCGTTTTTAGGATTTTTAAAATTGAATGAATGTAAAAAAGTTTTTAGAACAATTGTGTAAATTTTTTTATGCAAATCAGATGGATTTCCTTTAACAAAAACTCTCGTAATATCTGTTGCCAGACCGCCTTCATAGTATGCTCCGCAGTCGATTAAAACAATCGAACCATCGTGTAAAATTTCATCTTTTGAGCACTTGGAATAATGTGCAAGAGCAGAATTTTTATCTTTAGCAACAATTGATTTAAAGCTTAAACTTTTTGCACCAAACTTTATAAAATATTCCTCAAGTTTTTGCGCAATATCATACTCGGAAATATTATCATTATTCTCAATAAAATCACGAACTGCACTCACTGCTAAATCTGTTTTTTTAAAAGCTTCTTTATAATGTTGCAGTTCCGCATCGGTTTTAACAGCTTTCATTTTTTGAACCGGGCTTTGTTTCAGCTCAACAGCTCTCGAGCCGGCAAGATTGAAATCATAAGCATTAACAGATGACTTATCCAGATAAATCTTTCCTTTCACCGAGTTCAATTCTTCCTCAAAATCTTTCATTTTTTCTCTTGTAAACAAGAGAGCTCCGTCATTATATATAATTGCTTTAGCCGTAATTTTACTTGAATATGGTTTTGAAAAATCCCGCTTATTAAAAAGATAAGAAACTTCTTCAGGATTTGTCAAAAGAAGAACATCATTTTCCTCTAAAAAATTTGAAACTTCTGCTAGTTTTTCATGAACATTTCTGCCTGTAAATTGTTCATCAACATTAACTATTTCATCCTTTTTGGGCGGAATATTTTTTATAACAAAATCAAAATCAAAAAGTTTCACATCGAAAATTTTATTTAAATTTTCTACGCGCTTTTGGGAATTTTTTTTAGAATTTATTCCTAACCTTGCATTCTCAGGTAGTAAATTTTCCATTGCACCAATAACAGTATCGCCTGTTTGGAGTTTTATAACTTCGACAATATTTTTATCAACTTCCAAATCCGCCTGAATATGATAACGCCCGTCAACAAACAAATAAACATTATCGGCAGTAACGACCGCATCACCTGTAGAGCCGGAAAATCCTGTTAATATATATCTGGAATTTTCTTCCAGTGAATTATACTCCACCAAAAATTCATTGGTGGAGTTAATTAACAAACAATCAAGATTTTCCTCACGCAAAAATTTGCGCAGTTTTGATAAAAGTTCCATAAATTATTTTTTATCTGTAACTAAAATTAAGTGCCAACCGAACTGTGTCTGTACAGGAGCTGAAACAACACCGGGTTCCAAAGAAAATGCGGCATCTTCAAACGGTTTAACCATCATACCGCGTCCGAAATAGCCCAAATCTCCGCCTCTGCTGCCTGACGGGCATAAAGAAACTTCTGCTGCTGCTTCTGCAAAATCTTTACCGGCTTTTATTTCTTCATATAAATTTTTAGCCTCATCTTCGGTTTTCACTAAAATATGGCTTGCTTTGACTTCATTTGTCATAATTGAACTCCTTCGTTAACTTTCACAAGGGGGATTATAGCAAAAAATGCAGCAAAAGTAAACAAACCATCTTACTAAAAAGAAAAAGACCTGTCGGTACGTATCCGGCAAGCCCCAGTATATCAAACGTGAAAACCATTGATATATAAAATTGTACATAGTTCCTAAGGAATAAGTCTACTGTATTTTAAACCAAACCCGCTCTAAGAAAAAATCTTGTCGCAACCCCGAAAAAAGTGCCTGGATACAATAGACTTACATTAATAATATAACGTTTTTTAAGGCATTTTTCACCCTCCCGGAGAATAAGATTTTTAAAACGGCTAGCTTTAAATAATTAATTCTCAAGAAGTATTTATTAAAAAGAAACCTCTTGCAAAAATATTTTGTTTATTGTAAATTTTAAATATAGTCCGGAAACGGTCTGACAATTAAATAAATTATAAGCGGAAGTAACTCAAAGGTAGAGTCCCTGCCTTCCAAGCAGGTTGTTGCGAGTTCGAGTCTCGTCTTCCGCTTTTTTAGTACTTTCTAAACAGAACATACAACTCGAACTACGTTCTTGGCACGCATGCAGATTTGTAAAGCTCTCAAGTTCGCTTACAAATTCTAGCCGGCTGCATACACAATTCTACGCAATCAAGACTGCTTGAATTGTTGTATCTCGTCTTCCACTTTTTATACAAATTTTAGGGATTTATATTTGACGGAGAAAATCATGGAACAACTTCTTGATTATATTAATAAAATTGGAAAGGTTTTGGAAACAATTCATTTCGGACTTATTGCTGAAATTGTTATAAATCTGGTTATACTTGTACTGATCTCAAAAGCTATTGACGTTTTTGACAACAGACTTAGAAAAAAATTTGCTGCAAATGATAATATCCAGATGATAAAATTCATACCGATATTAACGAGAACTCTTAAAGCGGTTGTTTTCTTTATAATACTTGCAGCACTTTTACAAAGTCATGGGTATTCAGTTTCATCTTTAATAGCCGGATTTGGAATTACAGGTTTGGCTGTCGGCTTTGCTGCTAATGCTACTATTGCAAATGTTTTTGGAACTATTGCCATAATTTCAGACAAAGCATTTGAAGTCGGGGATTATATTAAAATCGGCTCTTTAGAGGGTACTGTTGAAGATATAAACCTTCGCTCAACTAAGCTCAGAACTCTTGACAACGCGCTTACTATTATACCTAACAGTACAGTTTCTAACGGAGAAATAGTCAATGTTACAAAAGCTCACAAGAGAAGAATTCTGGAAACAATTGGCGTTACATATGATACAAGTGACGAAAAACTTAAGCGTGCTATAGAAATTCTTGAAGATATATTGCAGAAAAACAGCGAAATATACGGGGATTATGTGGTTTTTCTTGATACGCTTGCAGACAGTTCTATTAATATAAAAATAAGTGCTTATGTAAAAACAAATAATTATGTTAAATTTTTGAAAATCAAAGAACAGGTACTTTTAGAAGCAATAAGACGGTTCAGGGAAGAAGGTATCGACTTTGCATTCCCTTCAAGAACAATTTATATGGCAAAATGAAGATAAAAATAATTGCACCAGGCAGAATAAAAGAAAAGTTTTTAAAAGACGGGATAGATGAATTTTTAAAACGCCTTACGCCTTATGCAGCGGTTGAGGTGACAGAGATTACGCCGGTAGAGATAAAAGATGTTCACCTAATTGAACGTGCTCTGGATGAAGAAGGAGAAAAAATTCTATCTCTTATAAAACCGCAATCCTACGTTATTACAATGGAGATTTCAGGAAAACAGTTTTCCTCAGAAGAATTTGCCCGTAAAATTGAAGATTTAACAAACGAAGGTCAGAGCGAAATTATATTTGTAATCGGTTCATCCTGCGGGATTTCTAAAAAGGTTTCAGCAAGAGCAAACTTAAAAATGAGTATGTCTAAAATGACGTTTTTGCACCAATTTGCAAGATTAATCCTGATAGAACAGATTTACAGAGCTTTCAAGATTATCAAAGGAGAAACATATCATAAGTAAGCCGCTCTAGATATTAAAAGGATAATCATCTTTAAATTCCCAGCCATCCAGGAATAATAATTGAGAGCAGTGCATAGAATTTTTTGCGCATAAACGTAATACATTATTCCTGTCTGTCATATTTTTAGTAAACGGCTCTTCTCCATCTTCTAACTTATCATTAGTTGAATCAATGTCGGCAGTCCAGTTGTAAGGAGTGAACATATTTTTCTTTCCGTCTATAGTCTGAATAAAAAAAGAATCTGTCTTTACCCCCCACATTTGGAGCAATATCCCCGTTCACGTCATACCACAGATTAACGGCACCTCCTTTTGAAAGACCGAGGATTGAACCATCAGTAAAATATACCAAAAATATACAACCAGCAAGCTTATTAGCATTCTTTTCTGTTTTTAGCACAGAGAAATAAGGGGCATAATATTTATTCCACCAACTCTCCAGAGAATCTGCATTATTATCAGGTGTATCCCAATAAATCGGATCCTCATTATCTACCGTACTTCTCTGTCTTGCCTGAAGCATTATGCTATAAAATTTTTTAATCCTTGTGCTGTATTCTTTCTTTTTGTATTTAGCTGTTAATGCAGGAAGCGTCATTGCCGCTACAATACCTATTATACCCAAGGTTATCAGTACTTCAGCCAATGTAAACCCAAAAGATTTAGTCCTCATAAATACCTCCATATATACATAATAAGGTATATAACTTCTTTTGTAAAGTAGTTTAAATGGGTTTACTTAAAAATTCTTATTAATAGTATTAAAAACAGGAGTAACTATGCAGAATCAGGTTTGTAAAATATTGGGAGAAAATATCAGGCGACTTAGAAAGTCCAGAGGATTAAATCAAGACAAACTTGCAGAATTAATTGGTCTTGAGATAAAATCTTTAAGCCTCATTGAAACAGGCAAAGGCTTTGCTTCTGCTAAAACTATTGATAAACTTGCTTCTGTGTTAAATGTACCTGTATCAGAACTTTTTATATCGGAGAATGAAAGCAGTTCCCAAATAATCTACACTTCAATCTTAAGCAACTTAGAATTAATAAAAAATAATATGTATAAATTACAAACCATAGATATAGTACTAAAAAGCCTGTTATAGAAGGATTTTACTGCTTCACTCTTGATTTACACAGAAAAACTGCTATAATAAAGCCAATGGACATCAATCAAATTTCAATCAACAAATTCAAACAGAAATATTTGATTAATCGAACCTCACCACCCCGTTTGGTTTCGCAAACTTATACCGTTACTGATACAAATTTATTAATGAAGGAGCTTTGTAAAATGGCTAACAATAATAGTACATCTTTAAACAGAGATTTTGAACTTAATCTTTCAACCGAAGAACTAGAAAAACGGACAAATAAAGATTATTTAATAACAAAAAAAATGTTAACACCCGATGCCCCTGAGTATCTTGAACTCGCTGAAGGAGATAAAAAAGCATTAAAACATCTGGTGAAAGCCGCTTATATTCTTGAAAAAATAAATATGCAGCTTGATAACCCGCATAACCTTGAGTTTAAAGAATATCTAGAAAAAGAAACAGCAAAAGGTAATAAGAATGCAGAAATGACAAAAGTTCTTTTCGATGCACAAAAAGGTATAAATGCTGTAGACTCAATGTCGCAGAAAATAAATCTGGTAAAAGGTCATACAGATCTTCCAGGCAAAGGTGTATATCCAGAAGACCTGACAAAAGAAGAATTTCATCAGATTCTTACAAAAATGCTTAACGAAGGTAAAGACGAAGAGGTGAAAAAAATTCTTACCCAGCGTTCTGTTGTAGAGAGAAAAGGGGATGAGCTGGTGGGAATTGATTATGTAGACAAATACAAAGAAGATTTTGCAAAAATGGCAGATGAACTGGATAAAGCAGCAGAAACATCTACCAATACGGATTTTAATGAATATTTAAAATTACAGGCAAAAGCACTGCGTTCCGCTGACCCGATGCTTGACGCTTATGCCGATAAAAAATGGGCAACCCTTCAGGATACACCATTGGAATTTACAATTACAAGAGAAAATTATGAAGATGAGATGACCGGCACTATTGTTGAGAACAAAGAACTCAGCAAAATGCTTGAAGAACGCGGGATTTCACCTATCCCGAAAGATTTTCTCGGAGGAAGAGTCGGAATTGTAAATAAAAAAGGAACTGATGCGCTGATGGCGATAAAACAATATTTACCTACATTAGCACAGAATATGCCTTACAATGACGAATATGAACAAAATATTTCTACAAAAGGCGACGCAAAACAAACAATGGTTGACGTTGACCTGGTTGCAGTTACGGGAAATGTAGGCGAATACAGAGGCGGTATTACTCTGGCGGAAAACCTTCCTAATGATGATAAATTGTCTTTAAAAATCGGAGGCGGCAGACGCAATGTTTACCACAGACAAATAAGATTTATCAGTGACAAAGCAAAATTACAGGAAAGACTTGACGCAATATTAGACAAAGAACAGCATCAATACTACCTTGATGAAGCTGACCACTGGTTCACAATAGGTCATGAAAACGCCCATTCTCTCGGACCTAAAAAGGGCGGGGAAACTCTGGGAAAATATAGAAATATAATTGAGGAAAACAAAGCCGATATGGGTTCGCTTGCCTTTGTTGATTTGCTGACAGAGCTTGGAATGTACACACCGGAACAACGCAAACAAATTATTGTAACAACAATTACTGATAATTTCTTAAAATCAAAACCAACACTTTCTCAGGCACACAGAGTAAGAACAGTAATGCAAAACAAATATTTTGCAGAACGAGGTGCATATGAAATTACACCTGAAGGAAAAATCCATGTAAATATAGATAAAGTTGTTCCTATTGCAAAAGAAATGCTTGCAGAAATTGTGCGCATCCAAATTGATGGCGACTTTGACAAGGCAGAAAAGTATGTTAAAGATAACTTTGTATGGACAGATAATATGGAACTTATCGCACAAAAGCTCCAACAGGTTAATAAAACTCTCAATGGAAGAACAGAAGCCAAGCTTGCAGAAAAACTGCTGGCTGAATAAACACTGAATTTAGGCAATTCTCCTGAAGTAAAATCCTTTATATAAATAGGGGATAGATATTTCAGGAGAATTTTTTATGCCAATACCAGGTTTAAAAGGTACAACTTCCTTAAGTTCATACCAGAGTATAGACGGAAGTAATCTGACAATAGGCGGATTAGAAGAGAAGGCAGTATCACAAAGGGGATCAGCCGGAGCATTTTTGGGTGCCGGTACAGATTTTAATAAGGATGCTATGCTGGTTTTGGACTTTAAAGGTTCTATGAATTACGACAAAAAAGGGATTATAAATCAGAATTTAAGAATAAGAAACACCGTTGGTCTGAAAAGTTCTGCAACTCAAATAAGGTACTCACCATTAAGTGTCAATATTCCGGTAAACCATAAAACGAGTTTATATGTAAACCCTCATTATTCCGGGAAATACAATTATAAAACCAATCAATGGAATAACAGTGCGGGTATTTTTGCCGGAATTACCAGAAAAATAAACAAAAATACCACACTATCACTCGAGGGTCAGCGTTATAATCTGCAAGATCTGAAGGACAATTCCGGTAAGAATTGGAGTATTAACGCAATCATAAGCTGTAATTTATAGACTAATAACTTACCTTATATGGATAATCATCAGGGATTTTCCAGCCGTTCATCTGGATGATTGCAGTACAGTATAATCCATTATCATTAGTAGTATTGCAAGACCAACCCGTTCCATTATATAAAGATTCAATTTTTCCATTCCACTCATATTTATATGGTTCAAATCCTTTGTTATAATGGTATTTCCAACTTTCGTCATTAACTGCAGGATAAAAATTAAATGCAAATCTGCATACGCCTAATTGAATCTTTTTGTCCTCACATTTTTTTTGATTTCCTGGATAAAAAAACCAATCTCTTGTCCAATTGTGATTTGGTCGCAAAGCGCTTCCATCTTCAAAATATATGATCAAGGCACCGTAAGAGGTAGTTTCGGTCTTGATTACTTTCAAATATGGTTTTAGATATTTATTAAACCATTTTTCTGCAGGAGAAGAACCCGGGATCGGATTGCCGTCTTTATCAAACTCTGCACCTTTTAAATCTTCATACCAGATTTTTTTATCTCCGTAATCAGCCTCTGCCATTAG
>UMHV01044243.1_pt1 | contig 10047 bp, 10 predicted proteins | sample 1965621 | NCBI WGS metagenome assembly UMHV01 (sample SAMEA4836108, study PRJEB28245) | human gut metagenome | biome: gut microbiome; material: fecal sample | place: Denmark | collected 2008 | reverse complement strand
ATGGATATCTGTCACTGGAAACAGCGACTTCTAGATATTATGAGAAGCCTTGGGTTGCAGAGGAGACAACTTTAAAAGCTTTCGAAAAATTAGGAAAGGAGGTTTAGTAATGAGACACTTTATTTTGGCAAGTCATGGAACATTCTCACGTGGCATTTACAACTCTGTTCAAATTATTTTGGGAGAACAGCCAAATACGCATATAATTACAGCTTATGTTGAAGAAGGACAAGATGTAAATGATTTGATTGAAGAATCACTAAAAGATATTCCAGATACAGATCCTGTTATTGTATGTACAGATGTATTTGGTGGTAGCGTAAATAATGAATGGATGAAGCGTTTAAGTCGTCCAAATACACATTTAATTACAGGTATGAATCTTGGATTATTGATGAATGTGTTTATGCGTCAAGATGATGATATTGAAAACATGATTCGTCAAAGTGTACAAGAAGCCAAAGATGGCTTGATTTATTGTAACGATCTTCTTTCAAACGACAATGAAGAAGAATTTTAGGAGGAAGAAATATGATTAAGTTATGTCGTGTAGACCATCGACTACTACATGGTCAGGTAGCATTCTCTTGGACAAATGCAGTACAAGCAGACTGTATTTTGGTTGCGAGTGATGAAGTAGTGAATGATGAAATGTGGAAAACAACTTTGAAATTAGGTAAACCAGCAGGTGTTAAGTTGGTTATCAAAGACATTGAAAATTCTGTAAAAGCACTAAACAGCGGTGTTACAGATAAGTACAAGTTACTAATCGTAGTTCAAACAATTCATGATGCATATCGATTAGTACAAGAAGTTCCAGCCATTAAGAGTATTAACTTAGGTGGAGCAAAAAAACAAGACGGATATCGGCAAATTAGCAAAGCTATATTTGTAGGTCCTCAAGATGAAGAGGATATAAAAGCAATGTTGGATAAGGGTGTTGAAGTAGAAATCCGACAATTGGCCAGCGAAAGTAGCGTGCCGGTAGAAAGCGTTCTTTAACAAACATAGCAAGGAGGAGAGCAGAATATGTTGTTACAAGCAATTTTGATTGGTTTGGTTGCAGCACTTGGTGTTTTAGGAGATCAAATGGGTTCTCTTTATATCAACCGTCCAATCATCTTAGCTCCATTAGTAGGGCTAATAGTTGGTAATTTGGAGCAATCCATCGTAATTGGTGCAAGCCTAGAATTATTCTTCATGGGGGCAGTTAGTGTTGGTGCCTATATACCGCCTGATACAATCGTTGGTGGTGTTTTGGCTACAGCATTTGCCTTATCGACTGGTAGAGGAATTGAAACAGCTGTAACTTTGGCAATGCCTATCGCATTAGTTTCTCAAGCATTAGGTAACTTATGTAACGTATTTAACTCAATCATCTTACGTTGGACAGATGATTATGCAGAAAAAGGAAATTATAATGGTGTAGTATTTACGCACTGGTTAATTGGTATGATCACAGTAGTACGTCGTTTCTTGTTGGTATTATTTGCTTACTATTTAGGAGGCGATGCAGTTGGTAATTTGATCAATGCAATTCCAGAATTCGTTACTAATGGTATGGCGGCAGCTGCTGGATTATTACCTGCACTAGGTTTTGCGATGTTGATGCGTATGACAATTAATAAACAAAATATTCCTTATTATTTCTTAGGATTTATTCTAGCTGCTTATATGGGTGTTCCAGTATTAGGTGTAGCAATGATTGGTGTTATCTTAGTATTGGTTAAATTTAACTTCTTAGATAAACAAGCAGCTACAGAAGCAGAAGCTGTACAGGGGGTGTCTGACGATGATGACTTCTAAGATTACAAAAAAAGATATTACAAATTTAGCATTTAACCAAGGTTCTTTAGGAATGGAATTCTCATGGAACTATGAACGTCAGATGCACATTGCCTTTGCGATGATGATGAATCACAACTTGAAAAAGATTTATGAAGGTGATGAAGAAGGATATCGTGATGCATTAGTAAGACACGTTGAATTCTTTAATGTCACTCCACAATTGGCTCCATTTATTGGTGGTGTAGTTACTTCAATGGAAGAAATGAAGGCTAGAGGAGAAGTTGATGGAGAAGCGATTGCTAGTATCAAAACTGCATTAATGGGTCCTTTATCAGGTATTGGTGACTCAATCTTTGTTGGATGTTTACGTGTTATCGCTGTTGGTATCGGTATTTCTTTAGCACAAGCTGGAAATATCATGGGACCAATCTTATATTTCTTACTTTATAATATTCCATGCTTCATCGTACGTTACTTTGGTGCTCACTTTGGATACAATTTAGGTTTCAATTACTTACAAAAGATGCAAGAAAATGGAATGATGGATAAATTGTTATCTGCTGCAAGTATCCTTGGAGTTATGGTAGTTGGTTGTATGTCTAAAGATATGGTTTGGACAACATTAAATGTTGAATTATCTAGAATTGGTGACGAAGTTACAACACTACAATCAATTTTAGACGGAATTATGCCAGGATTAATTGGTTTAGGTGGTACTTGGTTGTATTACTTCTTGTTGAAAAAGAAAGTCAATCCAGTAATTTTAATTTTTGGAACAATGATCATTGGTGTAATCGGTGCTTATTTTGGCGTATTAGCAGGTTAATTCATTAGATGAGGAGGAACAATAAAATGATTAAATTTAATGAACAAGAAAAAATTGATAGCGTGAATGGAGCGTTGGCTCTTCGCCCTCAAATCAACGAATTCGTGGATGAAATTTGTGAACGTGGATATTCAAATATCTGCTGGTTAGGTGTTGGTGGTACATGGGCAAGTGCTATGCAGGCGACTGTACACATGAAAGAAATGTCAGCTATTGAAACTTGGGCAGAAAATGCTGCAGAATACTTAACTACAGGAAACAAACGTATTACTAAAGATACAGTTGTTATTATCTCTTCTGTAACTGGAAATACAAAAGAAGTAGTTGATGCAATCAAAAAAATCAAAACAGAAGTTGGAGCTACAGTTATTGCATTCGTAGATGCTAAAGAAGCTATCTTATTAGACTTAGCAGACTACAAGATTTCTTATCCAATTAACGAACAATTAAAATTCTTCATGGTTGCTGACCGTTTCATGTTCAACAATGGTGAATTCGAAGACTACGAAGATATGTATGCAGAATTCGACAAATACTTAGCACAAGATTTAGTAGAAGTTGAAAAACAAGCTGAACCATTCGCAATTGAATTCGCTAAAAAACACTGGAATGATGAAATGCACTACTTCGTAGGTGCTGGTAACCAATGGGGAGCAACTTACTCATACGCAATGTGCTACTGGGAAGAACAATTATGGTTAAAAACTAAATCAATCACATCAAATGAATTCTTCCACGGTATGTTCGAAATCGTAACTAAAGAAACTCCAGTTACAATTTATATTGGTGAAGATGCTCAACGTCCATTATCTGAACGTGTTGCTAACTTCATTCCAAGAATTTGTGCAAACTACACAATTATCGATTCTAAAGATTACGAATTAAAGGGTATTAGCGAAAAATATCGTAAACACTTGTCTCACCATGTAATGCATGCTGTAAACAACAGAATTGACGTTCACATGGAAATCGAAACTCGTCACCCAATGGAAATTCGTCGTTACTACAGAAGATTAGAATACTAAGAGCTAATTATAGTTGAATGCAAGGATGTTTACCTGTCTTTTGATGGGAAACATCCTTTTTTTCTTTGGCTTGTCCTGTTAAAATAAGGTAGAGGTGGAAAATAATGAAAAAACTATTAACGATTCTATGTTCGTTTGTTCTATGCATATCTTTATTTGGGTGTCAAAAAGAGACGAAGAATTATATTGCTAAAATTGAAGTGAAGGACTATGGAACAATCACATTAAAGTTGGATGGGAAAACAGCTCCAATTACTGTACAAAACTTTGTAGACCTTGCCCAATCTGGGTTCTATGATGGATTGACATTCCATCGTATCATGAAAGGTTTTATGATTCAGGGTGGAGATCCTAATGCGAATGGTACAGGAGGCTCGGATAAGACAATCAAGGGTGAATTTAAGGATAATGGTGTAAAAAATAATATTAAGCATAAGCGTGGTGTGATTTCGATGGCAAGAAGTTCAGATTATGATTCAGCCAGTTCACAATTCTTCATTATGCAAGAAGACAATGATTCATTAGACGGCCAATATGCAGCTTTTGGACATGTTACTAAAGGAATGAAGATTGTAGACAAAATTTGCGAAGATGCAGATCCAATGGATGATAATGGTACGATTGCTGAAAGTAAACAGCCTGTTATTAAAACAATCAAAGTATCTGAAATAAACGACTAGAAAAATCTAGTTGTTTTTTTATTTGCTGCAGTTAGTTTTATGATACTTTTGTTTGACATCTATAGTTAGTTATTGTAAACTCAATTTGTTTTGACTAACTGAGGTGGATTATGATCAATAAAAAATTATTGTTTTCGGTAAGAGAAAGTATTCCGTTTATTAAAAAAAATGTGTTGTATCAATGGATAGGACTTGTTTGTAACGTATTGTCAACGCATGTTTGTGTTGGATTATCACAAGACATAGAAGTATTTCATTGGTTGGAATCCTTTTTATATGTTTAATTCTTCGTTATATTGTGAATCAAAAAGCGATTGAGATGTCGTATGAGTCTAGTCATAGAGTAAAGGAAACATTACGAAGTCGTTTATATAAGAAACTTTCTAAGATAGGGAATAGTTACACAAATGAGTGGAGTACAGCTGAAATTGTACAATTATCAACTGAAGGAATCGAACAATTAGAAACATATTTTGCAAGTTATATTCCGCAATTCTTTTATTCTTTAATTGCACCAATGACTTTGTTTATTGTTATTTCTTTTATGGATCTGAAAGCCGCTTTAGTTTTACTTATATGTGTTCCTTTGATTCCTATGTCGATTGTGTTTGTACAAAAATTTGCGAAAAGATTATTGAATCGGTATTGGGGGCAATATACAAAGTTGGGGGATAGTTTTCTAGAAAATCTTCAGGGATTAACTACACTAAAGATTTACAAGACAGATGGTTATTATCATGAAAAGATGAATGTGGAAAGTGAGAACTTTCGTAAAATCACAATGCGTGTTTTGACAATGCAACTAAATTCTATAACTGTTATGGATCTAGTTGCGTATGGTGGCAGTGCATTAGGTATTGTGTTTGCGTTAACAGGAACAAATGATTTGTTTCAAACTTTGTTTATCATACTAATATCTGCGGAATTCTTTATTCCTATGCGTCAGTTAGGGTCATATTTTCATATTGCGATGAATGGTATGGCGGCAAGTGATAAGTTGTTTGCGATATTAGAAAAGGATATTCAAGAAAAACAAAATGTAAAATTAGATTCATATTCAATTTCTGCTCAAAATCTACACTTTGGATATACCGATAAGGAAGTTTTACATGGTATACACTTTAAAGCATTTAAAGGAATGATTGGTTTTGTAGGAGAGAGTGGTAGTGGAAAGAGTACAATTGCCTCTTTGTTGATGGGACAATATACAAATTATAGTGGTGAATTAAAGTTATCTGGCCATGAAATCAAAGATATAAATATCTATCCATATATAACGTCAGTTTCTTTAGAAAGCTACTTATTTAGTGGTAGTCTTAGAGATAATTTGGTTATGGCTAAAGAAGTATCAGAAAAAGAGATGAATGCCGTTTTAGAAAGGGTAGGTATCCTTGATTTTGTGAATGAACAAGGCGGACTTAATATGCGTGTATTAGAGGGTGGTAAAAATTTGTCTGGAGGGCAAAGACAACGTTTAGTTTTGGCTAGAGCTTTATTAAAGGATTCACCCATCTATATTATGGATGAGGCGACAAGTAATATTGATGTAGAGAGTGAAAATAAAATTATGGAAGTTTTATATGAGTTGTCAAAAGAGAAACTCGTGCTTTGTATCTCGCATCGTCTGGCAAATCTTAAAAGAGCAAATCAAATTTATTGTTTGAAAGATGGAAATATTGTAGAGAGTGGAAGTCATGAAGAGCTGCTTCAACAAAATGGAGTTTATTGTGAGTTGTTTAATACGCAAGAAGAACTAGAAAGATATGGTGCCTAGTATGAGTACAATTCAAATATTTTCGCGATTAGTCAAACTTGTATTTCCTTTAACAGGATTTATGATTTGTGCCATTTTAATGGGAGTGGCCGGCTTTTTATGTGCTATCTCTATCCCTGTTCTTTCAAGTATGGCACTTGTGAAGGATTCTCTATTTAGTTTTCATACGATTGTGATTTTATTATTTGTGTGTGCACTCTTAAGAGGAATCTTGCGCTATGCAGAACAGGCTTGCAATCATTATATTGCGTTTAAATTACTCGCTCGAATTCGTGATCAGGTGTTTGGGGCATTAAGAAAGTTGTGCCCTGCAAAATTAGAAGTAAAAGATAAAGGAAGTTTAATTTCTTTGATTACTTCCGATATTGAATTGTTGGAAGTGTTTTATGCACATACCATTTCTCCTATTTGTATTGCGTTTGTCACAAGCTTCGTTTGTATTATTATTCAAATGCAATATGGCTGGATCTATGGAATCTATTCGCTTTTAGCCTATGTTTTAGTGGGTATAGTTTTACCAATTTACATTTCAAAACAATCAAGACATATTGGTGTAGAATATCGAAAAGAAGCTGCCAATCTAAATAGTTATGTATTAGAAAGCATGCGTGGCTTGAAGGAAAGTATGCAGTATATGGATACGGATTGTCGCTTGTCGGGTTTAAATCATCAAACAGCTTTATTGGCAAAACGCGAAAAGGAACTGAAACATTTTCAGGCAAAGACAATTTCATTAACGAACGCATGCGTGGTCTTATTATCATTGGGTTTATGTTTGATTCATGTATTTTTGAATAGTTCAATGGAATTCATGATTGTATCGAGTGTTCTTCAAATTTCTTCTTTTGGACCTGTCATTGCACTTGCGAATTTAGGATCTACATTATCGCAAACGATTGGAGCTGGACAAAGAGTTATTTCTCTTTTGGATGAAATACCTATGGTTGAAGAAGTGACGAATGGAGATGAAGCTCAATTTAACAGTATGGATATGATACATGTAGACTTTGCGTATGACAAAGAACAAATCTTAAAGGATATGAATTTAAATATCCAAGAAAATGAAGTGATTGGAATTCAAGGCAAGAGTGGCAGCGGAAAGAGTACTTTATTAAAATTGTTGATGCGTTTTTGGGATGTATCAGGCGGAAATATTTTAGTGGATGGGATTGATATTAAGAAGTTAAATACTTCAAATTTAAGAAAAAATGAAGGTTATGTAACACAGGAAACGATTCTTTTCCATGATACGATTGAAAATAATTTAAGAGTTGCTAAGCAAGATGCGACAATCGAAGAGATTCAATTGGCTTGTAAAAAAGCAAATATTCATGAGTATATTCAATCTTTGCCAAATGGATATAAAACATTGGTTGAAGAGCTTGGAAGTTCTTTATCGGGTGGAGAAAGACAAAGGATTGGTCTGGCGCGTATGTTTTTACATGATTCTAAACTTGTGTTATTGGATGAACCTACTAGTAATTTGGATAGCTTAAATGAGGGAATTATCTTAAAATCGATTTATGAAGAAAGAAAAAATAAGACCATAATTTTTGTGTCACATCGTGAATCAACGCTATCGCATTGTGATCGTGTAATTCATATGGAATCGAATCGAGTTAGCTAATGAATAAACGTGAAAAAGAAATGCGTACAGTGTACGAAATGATTCATTTGTATTGTAGAAAAAATCATAAAGAAAAAGAATTGTGTCCAGAATGTTTGGCTTTGTATGAATACGCAAGAATGCGTATTGAAAAATGTCCGTTCATGGAAACAAAGACGTTTTGTTCGCAATGCAAAGTACATTGTTACAAGAAGGATAAAAGGGAACAGATTCGCAAAGTGATGCGCTTTTCAGGGCCTAGAATGTTAGTGTATCATCCTGTCATGGCAATTTGTCATTTGTATTATCAAATGAAAGATAGTGTTGGGTCATAGTGGATATGGCCCTTTTCTATTGAAAAAAAAGGGATGAATCGAATCATCCCTAAACAAAGTAAATATGATTATTTTTTAACTACAACAGCACCATCTTTAATGACTTTATCAATCTTTCGAACGTTTGAAATTGCATCCAAAGGATTTTCTTTTAAACAAACTAAATCTGCATTTTTACCAACCTCAAGTGTTCCATAATCATCTAAAACACCTAAGCAGTCTGCTGAATTGTGTGTCGCAATTTTTAAAATATCCATACGATCTACACCGTATTTTTCCATTAATTCAAATTCATAGGCTGTGTTGTTGTGGTAGTTGAATGGAGTTCCACCATCTGTACCCAAAGCAATTTTAACGCCTTGTGCATAAGCTTTTTTAAAGCTTTCAACATGAGCATCTTTAACATAAATAGCTTTTTTGACCATGTAATCGGCAATACCAGCTTCTACACCTTTTTCAACGATGCATTGAGGGGCAACTAATGTAGGAACCAAATATGTACCGTGTTCTTTCATGTAATCAATGCATTCTTGATCTAAGAAAATTCCATGTTCAATGGAATCAATGCCGGCATATAATGCATTTTTGATACCTTGCGTTCCTTGTGCGTGAGTAGCCGTTTTTCTTCCTGCTTTATGAGCCTCTTCAATAATGGCTGCCATTTCTTCTTGTGTTAATTGAGCACTTCCAGGTTCTACACCTTTTGTCATAACGCCACCTGTTGCCATAACTTTAATTAAATCGACGCCTTTTTTAAGTAGAGTTCTAGCAGCTTTTCTACATTCATCGACACCATCGGCTTCAATACCACCTTGCCAGCCATGGCCTCCTGTCATACAGATGCATCGTCCAGCACATAACATGTGTGGACCTTTAACAAGGCCTGCATCCACACAATCACGAATATCCATATCATAATCGTTTTCGGTTCCTACAACACGAATAAAAGTAACGCCACTATTGATATAATCCTCTAAGTGTTTTTGTGTATAGAATGTTTTTTCAATAAAAGAAAATTCTTTATCCGTTCCAAAACCCACAGGTTCCATAATATGAACGTGACAATTAAAAAAGCCTGGCGTTACAACATTTGCCTCGACTACATCTTCATTGATTGTATGATAAGGTTCAATGACTGTGATTTTTCCGTCTTCACAAGTGATCAATTGATCAAATTTAGGTGTATCGCTCACACCATCTATCATTGTTTTAGCGTGTACAAAAATTTTACTCATAAAAATACTCCTTTTCTCAATTTACATAGTATTATGCTCTAAACAAACAACAAATGCAAGTGCTTTCAGAAAATAAAATAATTACTTATAAATTAAAAAAACGCTTTATATAAAGTGTGGCATTAACTGATGCTAACAACGAATGAAAATATTTACAAAACGCTCGAAATAACATGAAAATGATACATAATGGGTCATACACAAATATTTGGAGGAAAAGTAATTGTAAAATGAAGTGTAGTGACCATGTGTATGGCATTTGCGTTTGCGGGATGTTCCACATTCGTTTCACTATTACCAAAATAAAAATCTAGAAATAGAATTTTTGATTGAACAAAACGCAAAATAATTCCAGTCGAAGTAAAGGCAGGAAATAATCGTTCGCAATCAATGGGTCAATTGTTGAAGAATGAAGATATTCCTTATGGATATAAATTTGTGAATGGAAATTGTGGAATTAATGGTAAAAAAATAACTTTTCTATTATACTTAGCTATGTATGTGGATTAGGTTGAGGTAAAAAATGAGAGAAAAGGTTGAAAAGTATATTGAGTTAATTATAGGAAGTATCTTACTTTCGTTAGGGATTTATTTGTTTGTGACACCTAATGGAATCAACTTTGGTGGTGCGATTGGAATTGCACAGATTATTGAGTATTTTATTGTAAAGATGGTGCCAAGTCTTGGACATATGAATTTGGTGGGTATCATTAACTTTATGATCAATATTCCTTTGTTCATTATGGGCTTTAAAATTATGAATAAAGAATTTTGTATA
>UMHV01061007.1_pt1 | contig 10095 bp, 5 predicted proteins | sample 1965621 | NCBI WGS metagenome assembly UMHV01 (sample SAMEA4836108, study PRJEB28245) | human gut metagenome | biome: gut microbiome; material: fecal sample | place: Denmark | collected 2008 | reverse complement strand
ACCTCGGCACGACGCTGACCGATAACCAGCCGGTGATCAGCATTCTTACGCACTACGGCGCTGCCACATTCGAACTGGCCTTCCTCGCCCTGATTGTGGCGCTGATTGTCGGCATCGGCCTAGGCCGACTCGCCGCCCGCAAACGCGACCGTGCCGCCGACGCCGGCATCCGCACCTTCGCCATCCTGTGCTACGCCACCCCGGTGTTCTTCCTCGGCCTCGTGCTGAAGCTCATCTTCGCTGTCTGGCTCAACATCCTTCCAGCCTCCGGCCGCTCCGACCTGAACTCCGAAATGCAGTTCACCCGTCTGGTATCGCCGACCGGCTTCTACATCATCGACGCCATCCAGCTCGGCGACATGAACGTGCTCGTCGACGTGCTGCGCCACGCCGTGCTGCCGGCCGTCGCCCTAGGCCTCCTGACCGCCGGCGTGTTCATCCGTCTGGTACGCACCAACGTCATCTCCACCTACAATTCCGGCTACGTCGAGGCTGCCCGCTCGCGCGGCGTCTCCGAAAAGCGCCTGCTCAACAAGCACGCCTGGCGACCGGCCCTGATCCCGATCATCACCGTCATGGGCATGCAGATCGCCCTGATGCTCGCCGGCGCGGTCCTGACCGAAACCACCTTCGAATGGAAGGGCCTGGGCTTCATGCTGTCCCAGTACCTGAAGGCCCGTGACTTCGTGGCCGTGCAGGGCATCGTGATCCTTATCGCCATCATCGTGGCCGTCGTCAACTTCCTCGTCGACGTCATCGCCGCGCTTATCGACCCGAGAGTGAGGTACTGAGATGACCACCGCATCCCAAGACAAGATCACCGTCCCCGGTGACGACCGCCTTACCAAGCTCAACGTCAGCACCAAGACGCCGTTCTGGACCAAGATCCCGATCATCAAGGAACTGCGCGTGGCGGTCGGCTGGCAGAAGGGCATGCTGATCACCGGTCTCGCGATCACCGCGTTCTTCCTGCTCGTGGCCCTCTTCGCCCCGCTGATCGCCCCCTACGGCCACGCCCAGATCAAGGCCGCCGACGGCACGTCCTTCCCGGCGCAGGCCGCACCCTCCGCCGAACACATCTGGGGCACCACCGCCGCCGGATTCGACGTGTTCTCCCGTGTGGTGTGGGGCGCACGCACCGCCGTCATCGCCATCGTCGTGGCCGTGCTGCTCTCCATCTTCGCCGGCGTGCTGCTCGGCCTGGTCTCCGGCTACTACGGTGGCTGGGTGGACCGCATCCTAGTGATGATCGCCGACGCCGTCTACTCCTTCCCCTCGCTGCTGCTCGCCATTCTGATGGCCATCATGATCTCCCACGGCCAGTCCGGCCTGTGGAGCGGCATCCTGGCCTCCGGCATCTCCATCACCGTGGTGTACATCCCGCAGTATTTCCGCACAATTCGCGCCGAAGTGATCCGCATCAAGGAATCCGCGTATGTCGAGTCCGCGCGCGTGGTCGGCGCCTCCACCTGGCGCATCATGACCAAGCACCTGTTCAAGAACTCCACCCGCACGTTGCCGGTGATCCTGACGCTGAACTCGTCCGAAGCCATCCTGACCCTCGCCGGCCTGGGCTTCCTCGGCTTCGGCATCGAGCCGACCGCCGCCGCCGAATGGGGCTACGACCTGAACCGCTCGGTTTCCGACGTGACCGCCGGCATCTGGTGGACTGCCGTGTTCCCGGGCATCGCCATCGTGCTCATCGTGCTCGGCATCACGCTCGTGGGCGAATCGCTCAACGATCTGGCCGACCCGCGTCTGCGCGCCCGCAAGTCCGCCGGCGAAGTGGTCGGATCGATCGAAGACACGTCCGTCGACCCAAACGAGAAGCCGACCGCACGCAACGAGGTGATTGCCGAACTCGACGCGAACGTCGACCCGCCGGCCACCGTCACCGACCATGACCCGACCATCGTCGCCTCCGAATGGACCGGCGAGGGCAAGCCGGAAGGCAAGGAGTGAGAGATGAGCGAAAACAACAAGAATCTCGCCGATATCAAGGACCTGTCCGTCTCCTTCATGACCGACGCCGGCTCCATCAAGGCCGTTGAGGACGTGAACTTCACCATTCCGCGCAAGACCGTGGTCGGCGTGGTCGGCGAATCCGGTTCCGGCAAGTCCGTGACCGCGCGCTCCATCATCAAGCTGCTGCCGGAGACGGCCACCACCTCCGGTGCCGTCTACCTGTCCAAGCGCGATGGCTCCGATTCGCTGGACGTGCTCTCCCTGAGCGGCGAACAGCTGCGCGAAGTGCGTGGTTCCGAGGCCGCGATGGTGTTCCAGGAGCCCAATTCGGTGCTGAACCCGGTGTACACCATCGGCTGGCAGATTGAAGAGGGCCTGCGCGCCCACGGCATGAAGGACAAGAAGGAACTGCGCGCCAAGGCCATCAACATCCTGAAGAAGGTCGGCATCCCGGATGCCGAAACCCGCGTGGACTACTACCCGCACCAGTTCTCCGGCGGCCAGAAGCAGCGCATCGTCATCGCCATGGCGTTGGTGCTGAACCCCGGCCTGATTCTGGCCGACGAGCCCACCACTGCCCTCGACGTGACCGTGCAAGCCGAAATTCTCGACCTGCTGCGCCTCGCCCGTGACGAGTTCGACGCCTCCGTGCTCATCATCACCCACAACATGGGCGTGATCGCGGACATCGCCGACCAGGTGGTCGTCATGTACCGCGGCCACGTGGTCGAGCAGGGCGACGTGGAGCAGATCTTCTACCATCCGAAGGACGACTACACCAAGCGACTGCTGGGTGCCGTGCCGCGCATCGGTCAGAAGCTGGTCGTGCGCGACCGCGAGGGCAAACCGATCGAGCGCAAGGCCGATTGGCGCGAACAGCCGATCGCCGTCGAGGCCAAGAACCTGACCATCACGTACCCGGGCCATCTCATGCAGCCCGACTTCAAGGCCGTGGACGGCGCGAACTTCACCATCCACCGCTCCGAAGTGCTGGGCCTGGTGGGCGAGTCCGGTTCCGGCAAGTCCACCACCGGCCGTGCCATCGCCGGCCTGCAGAAGGTGTCCGGCGGCTCCCTGAACGTGCTCGGCATCGAGATGAACGGCGTCAAGGAGCGTGACTTCAAGCCCAAGCGCGCGGACATTGGTTTCGTGTTCCAGGATCCGGGCTCCTCGTTCAACCCGCTGATGACCATCGCGGAGAATGTGGCCGAGCCGCTGCTCGTGCACCACAAGTACGGTTCCGTGGCCGATGCCAAGAACTATGTGGGCGATCTGCTGGAGATGGTCCAGCTGCCGCGCGCCTACATGAACCGTTTCCCGCATGAGCTGTCCGGCGGCCAGCGCCAGAGGGCGTCTTTGGCGCGTGGTTTGGCGTTGAAGCCGTCGCTGCTGATCGCCGATGAGCCGACTTCTGCATTGGACGTGTCGGTGCAGGCCAAGGTGTTGGAGCTGTTCAAGCGACTGCAGGCGGAAATCGGCTTCGCGTGCCTGTTCATCACCCATGATTTGGCGGTGGTCGATATGCTTGCCGACCGCATCATGGTGATGCATAAGGGCCAGATCGTGGAGCACGGCGATGCCGACCAGATTATGCAGCACCCGGAGAACCCGTACACCAAGAAGCTGCTGGCCTCCCTGCCCGTGCCCGACCCGCGCGAACAGCAGCAACACCGCGCCCACCTCCACGAGCTCCTAGCCCAAGAGGCGTAATCGCATAGCATTGGAGCTCCCTCGTCAGAGGGAGCTAACTTTATATCCGCTAGTACTGCTGCCCATCGAACTGGAACAGGGCGTGGGCGTCGCCGTGTTTTTTGTTCTCGATGTAAGTATGGAACAGCTCCAGCCGCTCGCTCGTGCTGGCCGCCAGGGGAGTGGGCAGGTCATCCAGATCGAACCAGCCGACGCTCAGGCTTTCCTCGTCGCCTACGAACGGCTCGGCATTGCCGCCGGGCTTCAGGGCGCACAGGAACGAATGATCCATGTACATGGTGTTGTCGCCATTGGCGTAGGTCAGTACCTTGTTTGACGAGGTGACGGCCACCAAATCGGTGACGATGGCATCGATGCCCGTCTCCTCCTTGATTTCGCGCACCACCGTGTCCGCCGGCTGTTCGCCCGGCTCGTTGATGCCGTAGACCATCGCCCATTCGCCCGTGTCCGAACGACGGCCCAACAGCAGTTGACCATGTTCGTTCAGTACACAACCGGTCACGCCATTGAGCCACAACAGATCATGGCCGATCTTCTTACGCAATTCCAACACAAATTCCGGAGTGGACACATTGCCTCCTTAGTAGAAAAGAAGCTCCCTCATCAGAGGGAGCTTAGGTTACTTCGCTTGGGCAGCCTGCTCGGCCATCCAGGCTTCGACGTCGTCGATCTGCTTCGGGATGCCGGCGGAAATCCATTTGGGGCCGTTCTCGGTCATGAGCACGTCGTCCTCGATACGGATGCCGATGCCGCGGTATTCCGGCGGAATCAGCAGATCATCCTCGCGGAAGTACAGACCGGGCTCGATGGTGAAGATCATGCCGGGCGTGATCTTCGCGCCCTGATAGGACTCATAGCGGGCCTGCGCGCAATCATGCACATCAAGACCCAGGTGGTGGGCCACGCCGCAGGCGAGCCAACGGCGGTGCTGCTGGCCTTGCGGGGACAGTGACTCCTCGACGCTCACCGGCAGCAGACCCCAATCGTGCAGACGCTCGGCGATCACACGCATGCAGGCGTGGTGGATGTCGGAATAGGTGGCACCCGGCTTGGCGGCTTCGAAACCGGCCTGCTGCGAGTCCAGCACGGCCTGGTACAGACGCTTCTGGAAGTCGGTGAACTTGCCGTTGGTCGGGAAGGTGCGGGTGATGTCGGCCGTGTACAGGGAATCGACCTCAACGCCGGCATCCACCAGCAGCATGTCGCCGGTCTTCACCACACCGGTATTGCGCATCCAGTGCAGAATCGGGGCGTGGGGGCCGGAGGCCACGATGGAGTCGTAACCGATGGCGTTGCCCAGCTCACGGGACACGGCGTTGAACGCGCCTTCGAGGATACGCTCGGAACGCGGCTTGTCGAGCGCGGCCGGCAGTGCGGAGAGCAGACGGTCGAAGCCATGCTTGGTGGCGTCCACGGCCTTGCGCATTTCGTTGATTTCGTAGCCGTCCTTGACCATGCGTGCCTCGGCGGCGAACTCGTGCAGCTTGTCGTCGGATGCGGAGTTCTTGTCCGGATCGGCGAAACCGTTGGCCTCGCGGATGGATTCAACCATCGAAGTGATTTGCGGGTCGGTTTCGCTGACCACGCGCACGCGTACGGCGCCGGCTTCGGCACCCACGTCCTTGGACAGGGCGTCGGCCAGCTGGGCGATGTCGTGGGTTTCGATGCCGGTCATCGCCTGCATCTCCTTGAGACCGGCACGCGGGCCAACCCAGTATTCGCCGTAGTGGGCGGACATGAAGAAGTCCTCGGTGGAATTGTCGGCGCGCGGCGCCACGAACAGTTCCGGAGTGTGCGTCTTGCCGGCGGCGGCTTCGGGGGAGTCGGGGTCGACCGGGTTCAGGACCAGCACGGCGCCGGCCTCGTAATCGGAACCCAGACCGGTGTAGTAGGCGAACGTGGTGTCCGGGCGGAACATGTAATCGCAATCATTGTTGCGCACCTTCGGCTGGCCGGCCGGAATGACCAGACGTTCGCCCGGGAAGGCCTTGCCCAGCGCCTCAAGGCGGGCTGGCGTGAACTTGGAGGATTCGAGAGGATTAATCTCCGGATCATCGTCGGCCCAGCCGGACTTCATGAACTCCTTGAATGCGGCCGACTGCGGGCGCAGCGAGCGGTTGTTCACGCGGTCGCTCATCGACTGGTTCGCGCCCGGTGCCGTAGCGCGCTCTTCGGCCTCATATTCCTTGTCCTTGGCGGTGATCACTTCACCCATTGCCACTCTCCTGTATGTAGTTGTTGTCGAATCATCGATTCCCACCTCATATTAGTCGGCTTTATGCGATGTGCCACGATTGACGGCTGACGGTAAAACCAAGTACGGAATTTGGACGGTCTTCCGGATATGCCCATATGGCGAGTGCGGCGGGCTGGAATGCGGGCCCGTTTATTGTTCTCGGTAGGGAAGGAGAGGGGCATGGGCTTGGGCTGGAGCTTGCCGATTGATATTGACATATTCTGTGGGCTGAATCCATGTGAACCCATGCGATGAAGGTTTATCGCGTCGCGGGACTCACTGCTATGCGGAGGTCTCCACCTGAGGCACCCCGGCTTTGATCAGTTTTACCCGCAGCGGAGTACGTTCGATGACGTCGGCGTATGTGAAATGGACGATTTCGGTGGCACCGGCTCGTTTCAGTCCCTCGTCGCGTGCGCGTTCCTTGGCCACCACCTCCTGAATGCTGCGGTTATCGGTCATGGCTGGGTCCACGTATTTTTGTGTGCCGTCGTATTCGGCCACTATCACGCGCCCGTCATCGAGCTTCCATACGAAATCAACGCGGTACTCGGTATTCGTCTGTGGGTCGGTCACCGTTACCTGAATACGCGGCGTGAGGAAGCGATCTTCGATGATGGTGCCTCGCGCGAGGGATTCTCCGCCATTCTCGCTCCTTTCGTTTGCATAGCGCAGCAGGCGGAATACTCGGGCATAATCGATTCTCCATTGAACGCAGTCGGCGGCTATCTCTTCCTTGGTTATTCCCTTGGCAAGGGCCGAGTCAAAGATCGGCAACGCAAACCGAAAATCAAGGTCTATGGCGGCCTCGACCAAGGTTCTAGCCGGTGATATCAGGGATAGGCCGGAGGCCTCGTGATGTGTCTTCGGATTGTTCATATCGGGCATATAGACATGTCGTAAGCGCTGATGGCATTGACGAGATCCATGATCGGAAGTCACGATGGTTATGCAGTCATCATGCAAATGCCATTGATGTTCGAATCCATAGGCACTTACTGCCACCAAGCCGCCAAAAACCCACTGAGGATGCTCTTGCGCAAGAGCGCGGGCTATATGCAACGTTCGCTCCGGCGGCGTCAAACCATCCCAGTATGCAGTATTTGCATAAAGACTGGGAATGCCGTCATACACTTTCAACAACTCACCACTCTGGGCACGGCGGCGTAGAGCGGTCTGTTCCGCTTCATTTCTTGAATAGACGCATCTCAGCTCATTCTGCGCGGCTGATATGAGCGAGGCCACTGCTTTGTGTGTCTTCATGACGTCGAGCGTAGCCGGAACGAAGCAGCGTAAGTATGAATTTCAGCCATTGTGGTTCTAGCCTCGGAGCTTGGCTGTCTTGGAGCGAGATACTCCCGATAATTTCAAGGTATTAGGCCGCTAATTCGGAATAGTGGATAACACACAAAACTTATCCACCATCAGTAATGTCATTCGAACAACGTGCTTTGGGGATTCGAACAAGATATCATCGGCGAAGGCGGATGTAGCTGGTAGAGGGCGGCGAATTGACGGTTAACGGTGCTTATGCTTTGTACGCCGTCGGTGCTGGTTCAGATATTGGCTGGCTTCTGTCTGAGTGTGGAATCTAGCGTCGGCGTGAGTCCAATGGTTGTATCGGGGCCGACGATTTGCTGCGATTTATTGGCGGCATAGATCCAGGGCTTGGACGGCTGCCGACGGTGAGAGCAGTCATAACAGTGAATGAGCCTCTGCGAGTTCAAAAGATGATGTAGAGGACGTTTGTGAGAGTCGTTTCCGGGGCAAGACATGGTCGATTGACGACGTTGAAATTTCTCAACGACGGCAGAATGGCATGCCTTGGCGAGGAGACGACACTGAGAGGCGATGGAGTCGGGATTAATCCAGGTTTTGGCCAGCCACCGACTCGCAAGAGCATCATAGCGTCGGTGTACCGCCAGAAGCTGGCACTGTACCGACGCTGAATAGCATCAGCGTCGCCGGACATACAAGTTTTGGATTGCAGCCGACTAAGAATGAGATGCCGACGGCAAGAGCCGCATTGCAACTATATGAGACGGCTTCACTGTGCGTGGCTGCAGGTAGAGACTGCCCGCGCGGCGGCGACATATGAGACGGTTTCACTGTGCGCGCACGATAAACCACCCCGGCGGCTAGGATAGAGGGAATTGAGGGAGTGCGGCTCCACGCGTGAAGGCAAGAATCCCGAACCATGCGGGGCAAACCTGTGCAAGGGGAGCTTCCTGCGCATGTGGAAGCGGAATATATGCGGGCATGCGTAGACATGACGAGAATGGCGCGAACACGTAAGTGGCATACGCACTCCGAACGGCGCAACAGCAACACGAGCAGAGGTTAGAAGAGGATATGTCATTCGAGCATCCGAATCGGAACAATGAGAGCATGCGGGACGTCGAACTGGACATCATGAGCCGCCCGCCGGAGCATAACACCACCAATCTGGATCTCGACCGGATGAACCTGATGCTCGACATCCTGGGCCACCCGGAGCAGTCGTTCCGCGTGATTCATATCACCGGCACCAACGGCAAAGGCTCCACCGCACGCATGGCCGAGGCCATCTGCCGCGCCTACGGTATGCGCACCGGCCTGTACACGTCGCCGCATCTGGAGAAGATCAACGAGCGTATCGCCATCGACGGCCAGCAGCTGTCCGATGACGATTTCATCGACATCTGGGACCAGACCAAGGATCTCGTGGCCCTGGTGGACGCCAAGATGGAGGAGCAAGGCAAGCCGAAGATGAGCTTCTTCGAGGTGCTCACCGCCATGGCCATCTGGAAGTTCGCCGACACGCCCGTGGACGTGGCCATCGTCGAGGTCGGCATGGGAGGCCTGTGGGACGCCACCAACGTGCTCAACGCGGATGCGGCCATCATCGGCCCGGTGGACATGGACCACATGCAGTGGCTGGGCGACACCGTCGAACAGATCGCCACCGAGAAGGCCGGCATCATCAAGCCGAACTGCACCGCCATCATCGGCCCGCAGCCGCATGAGGAAGCCGTCATGCCGATTCTCGCCGAAGCCGCCGAACGCAACCACGCCATGCTCGTGCGCGACGGCTACGAAATGACCGCGTCCGACCGTATGGCCGCAGTCGGCGGCCAAGTCGCCACCCTGACCACGCCCAACGGCACTTACGAGGGCGTGCCGATCGCCAAGTTCGGCGAGCATCAGGCCCACAACGCGCTTGCCGCGCTCGCCGCCTCCGAAGTGGTGATTCCGGTCAACGGTCCGCTGGACGGCGACTTGGTGGCCGAGGCGTTGAGCTCGGTCAAGATTCCCGGACGCATCGAACAGATCCGCACCTCACCGACCATCATTCTGGATGGCGGACACAACGTGAATGCCGCCGAAGCCCTGCGCAAGGCCATCGAGGAAAGCTACGACTTCAAGCAGCTGGTCGGTGTGGTCGCCATGATGCGCGACAAGCAGGTCGAGGAATATCTGGGTGTTCTGGAGCCGATCCTGAGCTCCGTGGTGGTCACCGAGAACTCGTGGCGCGAGCGCGTGATGCCGGCCGACGAGCTTGAGAAGATTGCCGTGGACGTGTTCGGTCGTGACCGTGTGATCAAGGAAGCGAACCTGCCTGACGCGATTCAGACCGCCGTCAATATGGTCGATGCCGAGGACGAGCTGGGCGTGGGCTACGGCCACGGCGTGCTTATCTGCGGCAGCTTCGTCACCGCCGGCGACGCACGCCTGATGCTTGAGGAACACGCCAGCCCCACGATGAGGCAGGCTATGGCCGTTCATCAGCCGGCGGTTGACCCGGACGATTCGGATCAGCCGGCAGACAAGGCCGAGGATGAGGCCGCCGACAACCTCGAGGATTCGGTAAGCCCGGACGACTTCGACGTGTTCGACGTCCTCGGCCTCGGCAAGGAACAGGCCAGTGACGCCGGTAACGCCGGCACCGGCACGGCCAGCGCCGACACAGGCGCCGTCACCGACGATTCCGCCGACGCCCGGTAACCCGCATCCAAGGCATATCGGATACCCGGACGCCCGACATACGGAAAACAGTCTCACGCCATGTATCTCAAGGAACTCACCCTCCGCGGATTCAAATCCTTCGCCTCCGCCACCACGCTGCGCTTCGAGCCCGGCATCACGGCGGTCGTCGGCCCCAACGGTTCGGGCAAGTCGAACATCGTCGACGCCCTGATCTGGGT
>UMHV01040565.1_pt1 | contig 10157 bp, 3 predicted proteins | sample 1965621 | NCBI WGS metagenome assembly UMHV01 (sample SAMEA4836108, study PRJEB28245) | human gut metagenome | biome: gut microbiome; material: fecal sample | place: Denmark | collected 2008 | reverse complement strand
CCTTACCATTTTTTAATCTCCTCTTACAAAGAGAGGAGTGATAACATGAAAGCACTTAACAAAATTTTTACTAAGTCAAAGCAAACAATTGTTAAGTTACCACAGTTATTTTCTTTAGTGAAAATTAACGTGAACATCATTGTTATTAACTTAAGAAAATAACTGTAAGAAAAAGGGACCGTTTCTCTCATTCTGGTCTCTTTTTGGTTGGAGTATCTTCCCCAAGAGCACACCATACCTTTGGCAGTACAGTGTGCTTGACACAGCTAAGTTGTTGTGTTAACCTGTGTTTGGGTCGTGGTTAGTCATTCTTTATCTCCTTTCTTTAGAAGGGAGGTGTTCATAATGAACCCAATTAAAGATAAAATAATCGGGTTAATTGGTATAATGATATTTGCGATTATTCCATTTGTCATTATAGGAATTTTACGTTAGCACCTTATCTCTTCGAGAGAATAAGTTGACAACCAACCCAGTAAGAGACCACCTTGTTCTCCTTTGTGGTCTCTTTTTCTTTTGCTCAGAAGTTCTGGGCTAAAGCACTACTACCGATGAAGGACAGTAGTGCTTGGTTAAACTAGCCTTAGCAAATCACTCAGGATAGAACAACATAGCTTAGCTAATCTAGCTTAGCTAATTTAGCCTGAGTGCTTGGGTGATTAAACTTATTCTGGAACATTATCAAAATCTTGATCTAGATGTAATTTGCCACATCCGACCATTTCTGGTTCGCTCCATTTACTATGCATTCCGTATCCATAATTAGCACGAACTTTCACATATCTTCCATGCCAATGTGGTGTAATAAAATCATCATTAGCTGCTTTTACCCTAAGTGAATTCTTGTCTGTAGTGTATGTTTTTGTCACTTTGAAGTTATTATCTTTACTGACCATAACGTCATATGATTTAGCATAATCAACTTTCTTGAAAGTTACACATAATTCATTTATATCAATAGGAAAGCCGTGGTCGAAATAAGCATCTACATTTTCTGGAGCTTTAAAAAACTGATTCATATAATCCCCATATTTTTGTTTATAACCATCATACATTTGTTTATAATTTACATTATTATTATATTTATATGTCTGGTTTGTTGCAGCAAATACCGTTGCTGGGCTGATTGCCATGGAAGCCACTAAAGTAGCTGTGAGGAATTTCCCCATCAAATTATGTTTTTTCATATCAAATTTCCTTTCTTTTCTTTAATTGAAATTCATTTTTAAATTACAAACTAAAGCTATGTCTCCCTAGCCTGCGTGATTTGCTAAAGCACTACCGCCGATGAAGGACAGTAGTGCTGGGCTAAATCAGCCCGAATTACTTGTATCAAAATTACTTTTATTAAAGTCTCCTTACCTGTTAGGGTTCAGAGTACTTTAGATCAGGGATTTCTTCCCCGAGAGCACACCATACCTTTGACAATCCCTCATTACATTCGGTCAGATCTGAAGATGGTACAGTGTGCTTGACTAAATCGGCCTGAATGATTTACTAGTGACCGAAGTCACTCAATTTTAATTATTTGGATTTCTTACGTTTTACAACAACGAATCCTAAATAACCAATTCCAGCTACAAGAACTACCAGAACTGCTAAACCAAGAACATCTCCTGTCTTAACATCTTTAGTTCCTTTTGTTACTGTTTTGATTACGTTCTTAGGTGTAACGTTCTTTGGACTAACTCCAGTCTTAGTTACTTTAACTTTGTTGTTCGCTTTAACTGGGTCAGTGTTATCAGACGTTGCTACCGCTGTGTTCTTGTAAGTTCCTTTCTTGGAGAACTTAGCTTTGTAGGTAATTACCATGTCAGCGTTCGGGGCTAAATCCTGTTTAGTCTTGATGACAAAAGAATTGTCCTTAGCTTCGATTTCTGCTCCCTTAACTACCTTACCGTCATTCTCGATCTTGATAGAACTCTTCTGAATTTTAACTCCATCTTTGTTAAAGTTGTCTTTAACAACTACGTTCTTAGCTGTAGCTGTTGTAGATTTGTTTGTAACTGTGATGGTGTATTCTCCAGTTTCTCCTGGTTTAAAGGTAACTCTGTTGGAAGATTTCTTAATAGCAAGTTTTGGCTTGTCTAAAGAAACTTCATTGTTATCTTCTACCCAGTCTTCTGGATTCTTCTGATTGCTTGCCTGTGCTTTAGCAGAGTTAAGTACTTTCTGGCCGCTTAAGTCTGAGGACTTGAAGAGTACATCGTACTTAATCTTCATGGTCTGTCCCTTGGCTAAAGCTACCTTAGACTGAATGTCATAGCTCTGTCCATCACACTTAATTGTGCAATCTCCTGTGACTAACTTTCCTTCACCATCGTAAACCTTGATGCTGTCTTTCTGGATCTCTGCACCAACTTTGTCCAGTTTATCAATAACATGGATGTTTTTAGCAACAGCGTCGTCTTTAGTCTGTACTACTTCTACGTTGTAATGACCTGTTTCGCCAACTGTGTATTCCTTCTTATCTGAAGTTTTATTGATAGCTAACTCAGGTGCAATTACCTGCACTCTGTATGGTACAAAGTGTACAACCTGGTTGGTAGCATAGAAATCATCACCAGAGAATTCTGGATCGTTTCCTGTGATTGTGTCCTTTGCTCCGTTAAGAGTGTCTTTGATTTTGTCAAGGATTGAACCATTGGAATCGGACTTGGAATCGCTCTTGTCTGTAGAAGTGGTGTCGTCCTTAGATGTTGTTGTAGCTTCGCTGGCTTCATCTTTAGCCGCTGTTGTTGCTTCACTAGCTTCATCTTTAGTCGTTGTTGTAGCTTCGCTGGAAGGAGCTTCGGTTGTCGCTTCAGTTGTGTCGAGTTCTACTCCTGTTGTTGCATCTGCCCATCCATCATCTTTCTTCTCTGTAGTAGATTCTGAAGAGTCGGATGGTGTGGAAGTGGAATCCTCTGTTGTAGACTCTGAGCTGTTCTCGTCTTTAGATTCTGTTGTAGAGTCGTCCTTCTTCTCTGAGGAGTCAGACGGGGCTAAAGCACCGCTAGCAGTGTTAGCCTTAACGTATCCAACATTGACGATTTCACAAAGTCCTTCATCAATTACCTTTACTTTGAAGGTAACGTCTGCCTTAGCACCAGCTTTGATTTCGTCTACCTTGAAGACTACAGTGTCTTTGTCGTCTGCCTTGGTTAAAGTGCCACCACTTACATACTGTGTGTGAGTAGGAATAGCATCCTTAATCTTAACATCCTTAAGATCTTTCTTGCCTGTGTTGTTAACTGTAATGGTGTACTCAATCTCGTCACCAACATTTACAACACTACCACTAGCTGGCTGGCAGGATTTCAGAATCTGGTACTCAGCACCGTCTTCTGTCTTAACTGTCTTAGGTGTGACTTCGTTCTCTGTTTGTGCGGAGGCGTTGTCAGCAGTTACTTTAACTACGTTAGGTACGTAGTTGTCAATGAGAGATCTGTCTTCGAATACTACATCATAGTTAACTGTGAAGGTTTCTCCCTTGGTTAAATCTCTCTTAGTCTTGATTGTGTAACCAGTTCCTTTGCACTCGATCTCACACTTGTCTGTAAAATCTTTGCCGTCCTTATCACTAATCTTGATGGTCTCGGCTAAAACTTTAGCCCCGCTAACCTGTAACTGGTCATCGATTACAACGTTGTACGCTGTAGCGTTCTCTTTGACTTCTTCGGTCTTAACGGTGTAGTGTGCTGTGTCCTCGTAGGAGTAAACCTTTTTGTCAGAAGTTTTTGTAACTTCAAGTTCTGGCTTCTCAATTCTAACGGTTACAGTTGTTGTCTTTTCTGGGACATTGTCGGCATGTGTCTTAGCCACGTTGGTTACTTCTTCACCACCGAGTGTCTGGTCAGTGAACAGAACATCGTAGGTTACTGTGAAGAATTCGTTCTGGGCTAAATTCTTACCAGTCTCAATCTTGTAGCCAGATGGAGTTCCAGCAATAGAGACTTCTTTAGTAATGTCTTTGCCTTTGCTGTCTGTAAGCTTAATTGTCTTGGTGTCAAGAATAGCTTTCTCATTGTCGAAGGCATCTTCGATTACTACGTTACGTGCAGTAGCGTTGTCGGCTGTCTGTGTAACTTTAACAGTGTAGTGACCTTTGTCTCCTACAGAGTAGTTTGTCTTGTCGGACTTCTTCTCAATCTTTAAGTCAGGTGTTGGGTCTACTGGGTTAAAAGGTGTTTCCGCATACTTCCACTCAGGATTGTTTGTGCAGTTAACTCCTGTTGTGTTAACTAAATCCTTTCCGGCTGCTGCGAGAAGTACTTCTGCCTTGTAGCTAACTACGATTGCCTGTGACTGGGCTAAATCTTTACCGGTCTCGATCTCGAATCCATCTTTACTGTCGTTGTAAGTAATCTTACACTCTTTAGTAATGTCCTTGTTGTCAAGAGTTACCTTAAGACTGTCTTCACGAATCTTAACCATGTTGGACTCGTTCATGAAGTCTTTGATCTTAACGTCTTTTGCAACTGTTCCTGCATTGTTGTTTGTGAAGCGAAGTGTGAAGGTCACATCTTCTCCTACTGCTGGATTAGTTCTGTCAACGGACTTCTCTGGAGTAGGTTCTGGACCTTTTGGTTTAACGGTCTCGTCTGTAGTTACCTTGAGGGCTTCATCAGAGACTGCTGTTGCCACATTCAGAATATCCTTGCCTGCGAGAGCTTTGTCAGTAATCTTCATGTCGTACTTAATTGACATGAGAGTTTCTTTCTTTGTGTTGACATAAGACGGGTTCCAAGAATTCTGAGTCTCAGGGTTCTTTCCCTGGGCTAAATCGTACTTATCGTAATTGCCATCCACTACTAAATGTTTACGAGTAGTAAGAGTAAAGCCATCTGTCTTTGCCTGTTTCTTGTAGTCAACTTCCCCGGCTAAAGTACCGCCTTCACGAAGCTCATAGCCTTCTGTATCATACAGTGCGATTGTGCCTGTGAGGATCTGTACGCCTTTTGTCTTAAGTTCATCTGTGTAAACAAGGTTACGTGCGATTGTTCCCTTGTGTGTGTTTACTACGTTAATTGTGTAGCTAACGTTGTCACCAACTTCGTAATCTCCGGAGTCTGCTTTCTTTTCGATCTTAAGACGTGGTGAGTTAATGTAGACAGTAGTGTCGGCCTTGATGGTTGGAACTTTGCCATCAACCTTGGCTAAATTGCTTGCGGTTGCTGTGGCTTCGTTTCTAATCTCAGAACCATTAACGTCTACTTTGTCATTCTCAAGTGCATTGGCATTGTAGCTAATCTTGAGGCTTGCTCCTCCTGCCATGAGACTATCTTTGACTACAAAACCATTACCCTTCTTTTCTACTGTGATTACAGGTGTTTTGTCCTGTGTCTCGTTGTAGTGTTCTGGGTTGAGTTTGTTAGTAACGTCAGCTGTGCCTGCTACGTGGTACTTAATGATGTTTCCATTTCCACCGCTGGCTTTGCTAAAGGTTTTAGTGCCGCTGTCGCTCACTTCAGAGATTTCAATGGAATCGTAGTTGAGTGCGAGACCTTCTGGAAGTGTTACGTCTTCTACTACTACGTCTTTAGCAACTGTTCCTGCTGGAGCAGTGTTCTTAGCTAAAACTTCGTACTGAACCTTTTCGTAACCAGTTTCCTTCTCGAAGACTCTGAACTCGTTATCACAACGATTGTCTTTCTTCTTGTCTTTGTATGGGTTAACATACTTTTTGCTGAGTGAGAGCTTAGGTGTGTTCACATAGTACTCTGCATCGTCTTCGGCTTTACTAAAGTTATCACCTGTTGCTGTAACTACGTTCTGCTGTTCCTTACCATTTCCGGCTTCTGCGGCTGTGGCAGAGAATGTAATGGTAGCGGTTGCATTGGCTGGCAAGTAATTAATCTTGTAAGCCCATCCGTTATCACCACTCTTGGATTTGGTAGCTGTGATAGTTTTGGTCTCTGATTTCTCAAAGAGAGTTTTGTTAAGCTGGTTGGTAACATCTTTAGGTGCTACTGGTACAGAGACGTTAGCAGGTACTCCACTGATTTTAACAGAGTCGTAGTCTAACTTCATTCCCGAAGGAAGTGTGTCTGCCACTGTTACATTAGTAGCAATTCCTTTGGTGTTCTTTACCTTAACAGTAAAGTTAGCTTTGTCTCCTACTGCGTACTCATACTTGTCTACCACCTTGTCCACCTGGACATTAGCAGAGTTAATGTAGTTACCATCGTCATCATGCCATCCTCCATCAACACTTCCATTTTCAGCAACAACTTTAGCTGTGTTGTATGGTCGTGTACCATTGGAGGTTTCAAGAGCTGTAACGTTAACTTTTACCGTTGCGGTAGCGTCCTGGGCTAAATCTCCCACATTGACTGTAACGGCATTGCCTTTGTGGCTTGCTGTACCTTTTGAAGTTGTAACAGAATTAACTTTTAACCCAGATGGGATTGTATCTGTGACAACAACATTTTCTGCTGTTACAGCTTGAGATTCGTCAGTCACATTTTTGACTTTGATAGTATAATCCCAAGAGTCTCCTACTTTGTGAACGTACTTGTCTGAGACTTTATCAATGCTTAATTCAGCTTCATCTGGTATTGGTGGAAGTGTTAATCCTCCATCGAAGCTAAAGAAAGCTCCATTCTTCTGTGTTCCAATTCCGTCACCACCGCCAGAGAAGTATCTTACTCTGTAAGTAAAAGGAGAACTTGCAATTGGTGTAAAACCTAGAGACCAAGTGTGCCTACGTGCTTCTTTAAGATCCTTTTTCTGTTTAGCTGTTGGTTTATCTAATTGATCAAACTGAATAGCATTATCAGTGACATCCTCACTGCTTTTTTCATTTCCGTAACCACTAAATGTTACTGTGTTTCCCTGTTCAGCTCCAATTTCTTTACATCTTGGTTCTCCTGACCATCTAATATGAGCTCCTAACATAAACCAATCAGTACGGCCTGGGCACATACTTTCTACTGCTTGATTACAGTCGATATCGATAAATCTGAAATGAAGCTTATCGTCTGCACCAGAAATCAAAGTTTTTGTTCCATGTTTGTAAACATAGATTGTGCACCGAATGTGTTTGTAACCTCTGAATCTTACAGCACCCAGCTGACCTTGAAAGATAGCGATATCTTTACCATCTGCACCACTAATAGCACCTCTGGCATTATCGTAAGTAACTTTTACATCGTAGTTACCAACCTTATTACCTTTGTTATCCATCTTTGGCACATTCTTGTACCATACACTGAAGCTACTATCTTCTGTAAGTTTAGCTATGTAAGCATTACCAAGTCCAGTAATGCCACCTTTTTTCTCATCTTGTTCTTTCCAAATCCAATCTGAATTATCAGCTTTTTTAAGCTTATCGCTTTTAGAATCAACACTAAAATCAAACTTAGCTGAGTTTGAACTAAAATCAAAAGTTCCATAACCTGCTGTTGCAGTATCTTTTGTTGAAGTCACATGGTGCTTACTTTTCTGAATTGAATCTTTTGCTGCAGCGGCATAGGTAGTTACTGGAATAGCTGAGGCTAAAGTTGTAAAAGCCAACAGCGTAGTAGTTACGGCAGAAATTGCCTTGTTAATTATTTTCCTAACCATTTTCTTTTCTCTCCTCTCATTCGTATTTTGGATAGGATTTTTAGAAAATGGAGGAGGTCTCGTGTTGATAGGCAACACCCCTTTCTTAATTGCGTGTTTTAGTATTTTAGTTTTACTAAGCTAAATAGCTCTTTGGCTAAAGTTGCTTTTCTTGGCTAAAGTACTGAGCAATTAAAAAAGTCTAGAGCTTTGAAACTCTAGACTTTTGTTCTGTGATTACCTTAGCTAAATCAACTGACGTGAATTGACTTGGCTAAAGTGACCTAAATGTGAAAGCAATCTGCTAAAGCAAAAAGAACCCAGGGCTTTTACACTCTGGGTTCTTGTGATTATTTAATATATTGCCAGTTCGAAGTTCCATAATAATTTCTAACAACAATACCATTAGTGTTTCCAATAGAATACTCTATTCCAACACTATTTAAAACTTCCTTATCAATAATATAATTATTGTAAACTTTCTGACCAAAACTACCATTTGCGTAGTATGTGTAGAATTTTACACTTTGTTCACCATTAGCTGGAATCCAAACATCTTTCTTGTCTGCTGTTGAAAAATGAACAACTTTTGGTTGTGATGTACTTGTAGCAACTCCTATATCAGAATCAAGTTTAATTGATTTTGAAGAATTATTTCTAACGTTTAATGTAATTACATTAAATTTAGGAATTGTTGTATCATAGCTATCGTGCTTGTAGAAATCCCACACTTTGTAGTCTTCTCCACCAAATGGCGAATCTTCAAGTCCTAATGTGTATGAGAATTTAACACTTCCACCTTCGAAAACTTTAATAGTTTCGACACTTGATTTAATCCAAGTACCTGACTTGGTTAAATATTTGCAGTAAACGTTTGCTCTTCCAGCTTTCTTAAAAGTAGCAATTCCTCTACTGTTAAAGGAAATTACACTCTTATTTGAAGAATACCATCTCCAACATTTTGTTCTAACAGAATCTGATGTGCTACTAAAATCTTTAGCCCAATGATCTATTATTGTTGTAAAGAAATCTAATGATGTTCCTGCTGCATAGTTCTTTTCTGGCATGAAAGCAAGTTTGTAAGAAGGAAGCTGTCTCTTTGTACTCTTGTTGATTTTTACTTTCTTGTTGGATTTCTTCTTCCTTCTAACTTTTTTCTTAACGATTACTTTACAACGGTACTTTTTTCTACCTACTTTGGCTACGATGTAAGCTTTACCTTTTCTCTTAGCTTTTACAACACCTTTTCGGTTAACCGTAGCCACTGACTTTCTAGTAGAATACCATTTTACTTTTCTTCTTCTCCTTCTACTAAGATTTCTAACTTTAAGTCTCTTTTTCTTTCCCTGTACTAAAGTTACTTTACGGTAATTTAACCTAGGAGCAGCTTTCGCTTCCACGTTAGTTACTGGGCTAAAGCCAATAGCTAAGATCAAAGCCAAGAGAATAGCTAAACTTCTAATACCTTTCTTTCTTGTTTTTTTCATTTTAAACACCTCTTTCTTTTTGATAGATGAAGGAGCATCTCTTCTCCTCCTTGATTTTAAATTTTATAATTACCTCTCTTTAAAAGTGGGTTTTACAATTTCCATTTTAACACACTTAATCAGTACGGTAAAGTGTGGATTACTTCCTATTAAAATAGAGTTCTGGGTTAAAAACCTAGATTCGTACTTATCAGTACTTCCATCTCGGTTCTGCTCCGCCTTGACTGCCTTTTTGTTCTTGGCTAAAGTGCTGCTGCTAAGGGCTATGCTTGCCTTGTCTTGGCAGTCTTACTTGTCTGGACTAAATCGTTAACTACTGATTAAAATATTCTTTAAATTAAACTCTTGAATTTACACTAAAAGAAATTTTCAATCACTCTAGATTGAATCTTGACTCTATTAAGAAAATTTGTTATACTATAACAAGGTAAGATTCGCTAAAAACCTTGCTTAGTACACTACGGTGTGCGGAAGGGAGGCGGTATCATGGTTTTAAAAACAATCCTTAAAATGATACCTAGACCTTCCAGAGCCGAGTCGCTAATAGAGTGAAATTCTCTGATTCTGTTCTGGAGTCAAATTAATACTAGTTAATTTTTGATTTCCTCAATTGTGGTAATGCAATAGTTTGCAAATAGCAAGCTCTACAAGTAGCGTTTTACGCAACGCAAAAAAGTAAGACAAGCTCCCTTTGCCTACTAACCTTTACTTACAGAGGAAGGGTCTCCACAGGGATTGCGACGGCAATCCCTACTTTTTTCTTTTAGTGCAAATTCAAAAGTTTAATTTATTTTCAAGTCAATGTTTTTGGTAGACTTGACTGGGCTAAATCCTTTGCTTTCATAATTCTACGTATTTCATTAAATTCAGGATCTAAAGCATCCCACTCTTTTTTTTTAATTCAGGATTTTGTAAAAGTTCATTTTTATATTCCTCAAAACTATACATTGCAATATCTCCATTCTATTAAAATAAAGTTCTTAGCTAAATCACAAGTACCTCGTCCTTATCATAATTTCGGACTTGTTTTTGGCTAAAGCTTATCATGTCTTGACTGTCTTAACCAAATGTGCTACATCTTTTTGGTTTTCATGAGGCACAGAAGATTAAAAGAAGATGAACCTAATGCCAGACGCAGTTACA
>UMHV01013971.1_pt1 | contig 10165 bp, 7 predicted proteins | sample 1965621 | NCBI WGS metagenome assembly UMHV01 (sample SAMEA4836108, study PRJEB28245) | human gut metagenome | biome: gut microbiome; material: fecal sample | place: Denmark | collected 2008 | reverse complement strand
ATCAAGCACTGCACCCCCCGGGAGTACCGCATCCGCTTCTGCTAAGCGAAAAGTAAAAAATGCCGAGCAGAACCGCAGAACTCCCCCAGTCACGGCTGCGCCGTGCCAGCCCCCTCTAAGATGGGGCCTTTGGCATAGCGATAAAGTATCCTACTAAAGCGCAAAGTTTCCAAATGCGCCAGAGGCTCCCTCTCCGAGGGAGCTGGCAAAGCCGTTAGGCTTTGGCTGAGGGAGTTCATTTCACTACTCCCCATGAAAAATCAATGCCGGGCAGCCTGCAAGCTACCCGGCATTGATTTATAAAAATTTTCCCTGCCAGCGCTCCGGCGGGATGACCCGCTCGGTGACAAAGGCTTCGGGGTTCGGGGCAAGAACGTGGCGGGTGACCCGGAAAAGCCCCTCGGCGTCGCACAAAATGCAGCTTGCATCACCAAATTTTGTGTTCCGGGCTGCGCCGCAGTCCAGATACGCCTGCTCCAGCTTAACGAAATCCTCCGAGATATGCGGCTGCTGCGCGTTGTAGTGGCGGCGCATATAGACCGTGTGCTGCACCCCGGCTTCGTCCACCACGGTCATCTGCATGGGCTTGTCGGTCAGGCGGTTCGGCACGTTCAGCACCTCCTCCACGCTGTGGATAAAGGTATTGCGGGCGTGGGTCACCCCCAGTAGCAGCACCTTGCCGTGGGCTGCCCGCAGCCGGTCGTAGCAGCCGCCGGGGGTGCAGGGGGTGTTGGCGTCCAACTCTCCTTCCAGATACGCAGCCGCTCCTTTGCCATAGGCCGCCATGCTGTGGGTGGGGTGCAGCGAGCGCACCACGCCGGGGCGCTGCCGGAACAGCTCCGGCAGAATGCCCACGCAGCAGGGGCTGCGGCGCACATCGAACACCCGGTTTTCCTCGTTGATGAACCGCCATGTGTGGGTGGGCAGCAGCAGCAAGCCCTCCGCAAAAAACTCCATCCATGCGTCCAGAACCGTGTCTGCGCCGCCCTCCACCGGGCCGATGGACTTCATGGAAGAATGGATCAGGATGGTCTCGTTCCCTGTCAGCCCCATCGCAGCAAGGTCGTGCTTGAGGTCAGCCTTTGTATATGCCATGTCGTTTCTCCTTTTCGGGCGTTTTTGTTTACCTCCAGTTTACCGTCTTTCGGGCAGCAAAGCAAGCATGCACGCAAAAAGGCACATGCCCTGCCGCATCTGCCGGAGACGATCCGGTATCTGCGGGGTATTTGTCCTTTCAGCTTTTTCAGCAAAATCCTGTATACAATATTTCAACCCACAGTGCTGCCGCAACAGTCAGTGCCGTGCTTTTCTATTGTAATATTTGACAGTTATTCTCTGTTTTCTTTATGCATTTGATACAACAGCCGCTTGATTGCGGCATTTCATCAGCACTTTTCCCGCATTGCAAAGTGGTATATCCGTTTTTTCGTTTCACGAGCAGCTCTGTGTGTGAGTACAAATTCTTGTATACAAGTGCTCAAATAAAGTTCCGTTCCAGCATTGACATTCCGCTGTCGGAACGGTACAATGATAGTAAGATCATATTTACCGGATAAATGGAGAACGACTATGGCTACATTACAGCACACGGATGAGCTCTATCATATTCTCGAGGACGAGATCTGCGCGTTGAAGATCCTGCCCGGGGAAGCACTGAGCGAGAACCAACTGTGCAAGCGGTTCGGTGTTTCGCGCACCCCCATCCGCAGCGTTTTGCAGCGGCTGGAGCAGAACCGCTTTGTGCAGATCATCCCCTGCAAGGGCACCATCGTCACCGCCATTGATATTGGCGTGGTGGATTAGCTCATCTTCCAGCGTGTTGCGGTGGAGGGCATGGTGTTCCGGGATTTTGTGCAGAGCTGCTCGCCCATGGAGATCCTTGCGGTAGAACACCTTTATAATGTGCTGCTGGAGGCCGCTGCGGGGCGCAGCGACCCGCAAAACTTTGATTTCAACCACTTCCTCAGCTGCGACCTTGCCATGCACGAGTACTGGTTCCGCAAGACCAGCAAGGAGTACCTTTGGGAGCAGATAACCCGCCCGCAGGCAGACTATTCCCGCTTTATCCGTCTGGACATCGTAGGCGCGCGCAACGTGTCCAGCGTTGTCAGCGAGCACGCCGAGATGCTGCGTATTCTGCGGGAGAAGGATCTGGACGCCATTGAGCCGCTGATGCGTACCCACCTGTACGGCGGCGTGAGCCGCATGGGCAGCAAGGTCTACTCGGACGAATACCGCGTCTACTTCAAGCTGCCAGAGGGCAAATAATAAAAAGGTCGCTGCACAGTCTCCTGTACAACGACCTTTTTCTGGTTGCGCCAGCAGGAGTCGAACCTACGATGGGGGAGTCAAAGTCCCCTGCCTTACCGCTTGGCGATGGCGCATCATGCAAGATAGTATAACATATTTTCCGCTTTTCCACAAGAGGTGTGCCGCGTTTTTGCCGCTTTTTTCTGTGCGCTGCCTGCTGCATTTGCGGCGGTTTGAGTCGTTTTTTGGCTTTGCGGCAAAGGTTTTGCTTTTTCCATATCCTGCCATGTTTTTACGAAAGGTAAGTTTTGCGGGATGCGTTTTTCAAAAAGCGCAGTCTACACGGGCATAAATTTTATCTTGCAAAGGTGAAATTTATTTTTTTCTTGATTTTTCTTATTATTTTCTCAAAAGACTGTATTTTTTGTTGCGCTTCTGGTACACTGGATGTGATAAAAATAAGTTGAAGAAACTTCTCCTGCGTCCGGGCTGCACCCGGGCGAGGCAGTGTCTCCATCTTTGTGAAGGAAAGCGAGGGATCTCATGAAAAAATTCCTGAAAACGCTGGTGGTCGGGCTTTGCCTGTTCACGCTGCTGTGCTGCGCACTGCCGGCTGCATTTGCTGCAGACAAAACTTCAGGGAGCAAAAAGGAAGAGAACGTGTACGCCATTGATATGGATGCCCAAGGCGGCATCTGCTCTACCGTGGTCACCTACACGAACCTGTCCGGCAAACTGGAGAGCACGCCTGAGCAGCCTACCATGACGGGCTACACCTTTGACGGCTGGTACACCGAGCCGGTGGGCGGCAGCAAGGTGACCACCTCCACCGTGTTCACCTCCGATGCCACCATCTACGCCCACTGGACTGCCAAGGTCGGTACCTCTACTGTGCCGCAGCCCACCACCCAGCCTGCCACCGTCCAGTGGCAAAAGTATGTAGGGCCTGCCCTTGTGGCCGGTGCCCTGCTTACTACTCTGCTGGTCGCCACCATGTTCTGAACACTGCTGTAAACGCAATGATACCATTGAAGAAAGGGATCTTACCATGACTACTTCTACCATGAAAATGCCCGCCAGCTATTCCGCTATCGAAGCCGAGGAGATGACCTATCTGGACGGCGGCGCCAGCAACGCTTATCAGGCCTTCCTGGACGTCGGCAAGGTGTTCAACTACATCGCCCGCATCTTCTCCGGTGCAAGCTCCATCATCAACAACGTCAACGTCATTTACCAGTCCTTTGTATCGCTGAACAGCCTGCTGGGCAGCTTCGGCAAGTAAAAGGATCACCCCCAAAGTTTGGATACGGGAGCCGCGCTTTTTTCGAAAAAGTGCGGCTCCCGTTTTTCGTAGGCGCACCGATTCAGCGCATTACTGCGCAGAACTTCGCACCCCGGAATTATGAAGGAAAATTTTAACAGTTCTGTGGTATATTACCTTCTTTTTAGGTATTTTACATATAAAATAAAAAAATTTGCGATATTTTTTCGGCTTTATCTCTTGATTTTGTTTCCGATTTGTTATATTGTTGTTACAGGGAGTGTGCTAAAATAAGGTAGTTTATAAAAGGTCTCTCCAGCTGCGCAAATCGCGTGGCGACAAGCGATTTTTCAGGCATTTTCTTTAAGTTTTTTCGGCATTTTCGAAAGAAATTTCGTTATCTTTACATTCGGGAGTTTGTACGCAAATGGCAGATCGTGAACTGCGGCGGATGCACCGCGCTGAACTAATAGAGATCATCTATGCGCTGAAACAGAGCGAGGACCAGCTCAAGGCGCAGAATGCCGCGCTCACCGCGCAGCTGCAGGACCGGCAGCTCCGGCTGGAAAGCGCTGGTTCCATCGCGCAGGCCGCGCTGGAGCTGAACAACGTGTTCGCCGCCGCACAGGCCGCCGCCGATGACTATCTACATTCGGTACAGGCCAGCGTTGCGGACACCAACGCCACCGCTGCCAACACCCTTTCGCAGGCACGCAGCGAGGCTAAACGCATTCTGGAACAGGCACAGGCAGACGCCGACAACCTGAAGGCGCAGGCGCAGCAGGAATGCGATGCCATGACCGCCGCCGCCGCGCAAAAGCGCACCCAGACCGAGGCCGACTGCAAGGCCATGGTAGAGCGCGCCGAGCAGGAGGTGCAGCAGCGCTGGCAGGCATTTGACCACAAGGCCAACGAGCTGCTGGACCAGTATCGCAGCACAGACGGCCTGCCTTCGGAGGAAACATGAAAAAACGCGATATCCGGTTCGCTTCCATCCCTTCCACCGAGGAAGTGGCCGCAGAACGTGAGCGTCTTGCGTACCAGAGCCGCTACCAGCGGGTGCTGCGCAGTACGATCTATATTCTGGTGGTGGTGGCCGCAGTAGCCGTGCTGCTGGCTACGCTGTTTTTGCCGGTGCTTCAGGTCTCTGGCGACAGCATGAACCCTACGTTGAATGACAAGGACATTATCCTGCTGGTAAAATCCAACCACATTGAAAACGGTGAGTTATGCGGGTTTTACTGGCAAAACAAGCTGCTGCTCAAGCGCATCATCGGGCAGCCCGGTGATGTGATCGATATGGACGTGAACGGCGTGGTCTCGGTAAACGGCGTGGCACTGGATGAGCCTTATGTGGACGCGCTGACCGTGGGCGAATGCGACATCCGGTTCCCCTATCAGGTGCCGGAAAACCGCTACTTCGTGCTGGGCGACCACCGCTCCACCTCCATCGACAGCCGCAGCAGCGTGATAGGCTGCGTTGAAAAAAGCCAGATCGTTGGCAGGGTTTTCCTAAGGATATGGCCCTTGTCCAGCTTCTCGTTGATCCATTGACCCCGGGAGGAGGTATTCCGTTATGAACGACATTCTTAAAACGTACATGGAGCGGTTCCGCGAGAACCGGCACACCCTGCGGCGCTACACCGCATTTGTGCTGGCACTTGCCATGATCACCACCCTGTTCGTGAACTGGCAGCTGCATGGCGTGGGCATCTCGATGACCGCGCAGTACCAGTGCGGCGAGGAGGAGCACACCCACACGGCGGATTGCTACACCAAGGTGCTCACCTGCGGTTACGAGGAAGGTGAGCTTGAAAATGCGGACGAGGTGGCCGCCGCTGCTGCGACCAGCCAGCCCACCGTTGAGGCTGAACCCATGCCGCTGTCGCTGGAGCCGCAGATCGAGTTTGTGCCCCATGAGCACACCAACGACTGCTACACCGAGGTGCAGACTCTGACCTGCATGGAAGAAGAGCACGTCCACGATGACGACTGCTTCGACCCTGAGGACGGCAGCCTGATCTGCGACAAATTTGAGCATACCCACGACGAAAGCTGCTATACCACCGAGTACGAGCTGACCTGTGGACTGGAAGAGGGCGAGCTTGTGGAGCAGGTGGTGGAGCCCACCCAGAGCGCCGCACTGGCAGCGATGGCTGTGGCCGAGCCCGTGGCGCTGGCACCGATGGTGGACACCGTGGAGCCCATCTACCACCACCATACCGATGCCTGCTACGAGGAAGTGCTCACCTGCCCCCTGCCGGAGCACCACCACACCGTTGCCTGCCTGAGCGACACCTCCGCCGACCTTGAGACCCCCGAGGAGTGGCAGGCCGCCAACGCCGAGGCCGTGATGACCGGCAACTGGGCCGAGGATCTGGTCAGCGTGGCGCAGACCCAGCTGGGCTACGAGCAGAGCGAGAAAAACTTTGAGATCGACCCCGCGGACGGCGTGACCCTGCGCTACTACTCCCGCTACGGTCAGTCCTACGGCAACCCCTACGGCGAGTGGGACGTGATGTTCCTCTCTTACTGCCTGAAGTACGCCGGTATCCCCCAGAGCGCTATCCCGCAGGAGGCCAGCGTGCTTGCCCTGCGCAGTTCCATGAGCGACATGGACTGGCTGCTGGACGGCGAGGACGGCAGCGCCGCCGATGTGGGCGACATCGTTATTTATAATAAGTACGTCACCCGCACCGTGGCTGTGGACAGCAGCGCCGATGGCGCAGCGGACGGTCTGGACGACCTGTTCAGCATGGACGCCGAGGGCGAGAACGGCGCAGAACTTGAGGAATCCGGCGCTGCTGCGTTGGATACCGCCCCTGCCGCCGAGGACATGACCACCCTTGATACCCCTGATCTCCCCGACACCGCTGCGCCCAGCGTGGGTTCCCCCGCTGCCGAGCCGCAGACCACTACCGTAACTGACGCTCAGCCCGTGGAGACCGTGGGCATCGTGAGCAGTGTGGACAGTGACGCCGGCACGCTGACCGTCATCTCCGGCGATGTGGACGGCAAGGTGGCTGAGGTAACGCTGTTCGATGCTGATGTTCTGGCCGTGGTGGATGTTGCCGCCGCCCAGTACGCCGACACCTACGGCGGCCAGCTGCCCACCATCTCCGCCAGCCGTCCGAACCGTGCGCCCGCACTGACGGCGGGAGCACCGACCCCGGTGGAAACTCCACTTTCCCATGATTTCACAGATAATATTACCTCTGCAAAATTGCAGTATCGCGAGAACAGTTGGGAGGACTGGCAGGATATTCAGGATAATTCCGATGTCGATGAAAACGATCAGATTCAGGCTGTTCTGGAATACACACTGCCTCCCTGCACGCTGTCTTCTGATTTAAACACCATCAAGTATCCCCTGCCGGAAGCTTTAAAGAATTTTACAGAAAACGGCATCGTCTATAATTCCAGCAAAGAAGCTGTTGGCGTTGGCAAAGTAGAAGGTGGTTATGTTTCCATTACTTTCTACGATGCGTATGTGCAAAAAAATGCTAAAGGTTCTGAAATCAGTGGTTCCTTGGCTTTCGATGGCGAAGCCAAGGAAATGAACATAAAGCACGACACGGAAACCACAATCAAGTTCAACGATAGCCACTCCAGCAAGATCACCATTAAGAAAGATTACAATAAAAAGGGTGATCTTCACACCCAAAAGTATACCAGCGACTATGACCTTGAAAATGGTACTGTAAAGTACACCGTAAAAGTATCGAGCACCTATGGTACAGCCGGTAATCCTGTTCAGCTGGAAGATATCATGACCGATATCAAGCTGGATACGGCAAAGGGCATCACGGTCGTAAAGAAAGACGGTACTCCTGCCAGTATCAACGGTCTCACTTATAAAGCCGACGACAAGGGCTTTACCGGCACATTGCCCGCGCTTGGCGAAGATGAGTATTACGAGCTGACCTATTGGGGCGTGCTTCCTTCGGATTTGAAGGGCGGCAACGTTACCACGAACAATAAGATCCATGTCGAATCGACAAATTCTGATAATGAAAAGATTGAGAGTGACGCTTCGGTAGATTTCAGCTTTAACACTGTGAAAAAGCGGGGCGTTAAAAATAGTGACGGCACCATCTCTTGGACGGTCAGTCTGAACGAAAATCATGCCAACATGAAGGACTGGATCCTGAGCGACGAGTTGAACGGCAGCGCCTACACCGGCACTGTTACAATTACTCCCTCGACAGGTACTTCCTTTGACGTTCCGCTGCCTTACAAATTTGGCTCTGACACCGCTGATACGGATACTACCGCAAGCTACATCATCACTTACAAAACTACGGACGATCACCCCTATAACACTTCGCAGGTCACAAACAAGGTGATCCTGAAGGACGACAAGGGCGGCGATAAGGGTTCTTCCGAATACGGTGTTGAGGTTGGCAGCAAGGACGCCTATTTCAAGACCGGTACCGGCGTTACCGATAATGGCGATGGTACTTTGACCCTTAACTGGGAAGTTGAATTGATCATCGACAAGGATTATCCTGCCGGGGGATGGAAATGGTGTGATTATGCATCTTATTACAGCGAGTGCAAACAGTATTTCACGCCTGCGCAGCGTACAGCGCTGTATGCTGAATTAAATCGTGTTCTCGGTCACTCTGATTATACTGTTACCGACGGTTATCATCCGAAAACTGATGACGGCACTGGAAACTGGGGTTCGATTGGCATTGTTGGAAACCGGCCTTTGCAAAAAGATACCGTTTTGAAATTCAGCTTTTCTACTACGGCTGAGTGTCCCAGTACCAAAACTGATTTCAAGAATCACTGTACCTTCAACGGTTACACTTTTGAAGGCACGAACACCTACAAACCAGGCGGCAATGCAGTTGTAAAGAAGCTTGATAATCGTACCAATTCCGAGGCTAACAGCAGCCACGACTACGACGATATCAATGGTAAGCTGGAGTGGAAGGTCGAAGTCACTTTGACCGAAGCCTTTAAGGCTGTTGAAAGCGGACTTGAGTATATCGAAATTACCGACACGCTCCCCTCCGGTGTAAAGATTTCGGACATTGATATCAAAACCAACAATTACTGGGGTAAAAACGGCGAAGAGAAAAACGACAGTGTGTGGAAGCTTCACACATGGATCAACAATGATGCATCCGGAGGTGCTACTGGGCATGGTCCCGACATTCCCGTTACAACCACCACTGTTGGTGATCATCAGGTTGTTAAGCTGCGTATTCCCCTGCAGCTTTTGAAGTGTCTCGTAGCAGATGAAAAGATCAATATTTATGTAACTACTGCCATCAACGATCCAGCGAGCTGGGGAAGCACGCAAAAGAACTTTACCAATGAAGTCAATGTGACTGACAGCACCTCGAAGGATTGGGGTACAGCCTCGCAGACGCAGGAGATCACCTACAACAGCCTGCATGATGCTGTGCAAAAGAGTGGCAGGCAGGTTGACGTAAGTGAAGCTGCCGATACAGTGGAGTATACGGTTATTGTCAATCCCGATGGGCAGACAATTCTGGGCAACCCCAATATCAAGCTGACACTTGTTGATGATCTTGCGTACACTTATGACCCCTGGTATAACAATAAGCTCATCACGCTCAAGCCTTCCAGTGTTGCCGTGTATGAATACGATAAAGCTACCAATACCCTTGGAAGCCCGCTAACCGTTTCAGAGTATTCGTATCTGTACGAAACCATCGGTTATGGTTCCGGCACCGGTACAGAAAACCGCATTAACCGCCTGACTTTCACCTTGCCAAACGCAAAACCGCTTGCAGTGGTTTATCGATACCTTTCTAATGCTTCTCACGACATCACTTTGAACAACACCGCAACCTTGTTGGCACAGGACAAAAAGATCACCTCTGTTACGGATAGTCAAAACGTTAAAATCACTTCCAGCTCTTGGAATGCCAATGCCAAAGAGGGCGTATACGCCTACAAGGTGGATAAAGACAATAACGGTCTGTATCTGTCTGGTGCAAAGTTCAGCTTTTATGCGTGGGACAGCACTAAAAACGATTGGTCTTTGGTGACCAATCAGATCGTCACGGACGACGATGGTCAACTGGTTGATGGGGAAGGGCATAACCTTTCCAAAATCATGGACGAAAATAACGTTCAATTCCGTAATCAGGCATTCAAGCTTGTGGAAACGATGCCTCCTGCCGGTTATATCCTTGATCCCGACAACGCCTACTACTTCTATATCCCGGATAGTGATAAGAGTAAGTATCCAGAGAACCTTCCCGCTGACCTGAGTGCTTATCATGCATTATCCGTTGGCGGATACCTCTATCTTACCAATGAGAAGGAGCAATCTCAGGATTACGAGCTTCCCTCTACCGGTGGCACCGGTACACTCCCGTATACAGCCGTGGGCGGCACAATGATGCTGTCTGCGCTGGCATATAGTTTTATCCACCGCAAGCGCAGACACGAAGGGAGGGCAGATGACTAAACTGCACTTCCCTGCCGGACGCCCGGAGCTTAAACCCCGCCCGCCCAGCGCAAAGTTTACGCAATAGTCCGAACAAAACTACACCCCTATCCCCCCCTGTGCGAAATGCAGGGGGCAGCAAGGGGCAGAGAAAAGAAAGGAGCTTTTCTCCATGAAGAAAGCAATGAAGAAACTCATGGCTGCGCTGCTGGCAGTTGCTA
>UMHV01024256.1_pt1 | contig 10197 bp, 4 predicted proteins | sample 1965621 | NCBI WGS metagenome assembly UMHV01 (sample SAMEA4836108, study PRJEB28245) | human gut metagenome | biome: gut microbiome; material: fecal sample | place: Denmark | collected 2008 | reverse complement strand
ACAATCTTCTAAATTTAGTAATATGGCTAAAATCTGTTCTGTATTTTATACTTAAATTGTATTCCTATTATCTTGATAATTTATGTATTATTAAATACAAAATACAACATTTGAAAATGTTTGTACAATTGAACATGTTAACTCTAAAAATGATATTATTAAAATAATTCGTTCATAGTTAGTCATTTTTCCACTCCTTTCCGCAAAAATACAGAATAGAGTGTAGTTAATACTAAATTTATTTTAATATAACATATACTTCTAATTAATTCAAGTATTTTACTTGACTTTTGTGTATTTTTAGATTAGACTTATTTTAGGTGGTAGAAATGTGGCTAAAATTTGTTCTATCTTACCTATTATCTTGGCTAAAGCTGTTGGTGTTTGCTAACAGCTTTTTTAATTGTAATTAAAATCAGGCTTTAGCAAAGACGGAAGCGTCAAAGCCTTAGCCAAGAAAAATCCCGAAGAGTTTCACCGCTCTCCGGGATTTTTGGGAATGTTGAAAATGTTTTTTTGTAAAAGGAAAATTTGACTTTTACATCTAATTTCCCTGTGTTAAATGATTTAGTAAATGTGGCTAAAACCCATTCTGTATTTATATTTTATTAGCTTAGCTTATCATGTTTATTTCTTTTTAATTTAAACTTTTTATCGTAATATGCTTTAATATATAATGCAGTTTTTGTTATGTTGCTAAATGTGTTTAATATTTCTATTAGTACTCTGAAATCTTCTCTCATTTTCAACCTCCCATTCTATAATTTCATAAATACAGAATAGGAGTACATTTAATACTAAATCTTTTATATTATAGCATATTAAATTTGTTATTGCAAGTTTACTCTTGACTTTTTTGTATTTTTTGTTATTATATAAATAATAAGTGATTGAATTGATGTGGCTAAAATCTATTCTGTTTACTTATTAGCTTGGCTAAAGCTGTTAGTGGTTACTGACAGCTTTTTTAATTATAATTAAAATCAGGCTTTAGTAAAGACGAAAGTGTCGGAGCCTTAATTAAGAAACAATCCCAGAAGATGTCAAAGTCTTTTGGGATTTTTCTTTATCCGGCTTTAGCCCAGAGAGCCTTTAGTTCCAGTGTGGTGCTAGGTACTCTGGGATTTTCTTATCCAGCTTTGGCTAAGCGAACTCCTTAATGGCCTTAGCCCAGTATTCACAGCTTTAACCAAGTACCCCTACAAACAAAAATGTAATAGCATAGTAGTAAATAATACTCTAATATTTTACTACTCATAATCTACTAAAATACAAAGATATAATAAAATGGATGTAAATTATGAGAGAGGAAATATTGAGCATTAAAACTAAAAGGAGAAGTGACTTTTCAAGATTCTTTTTAAATATTAACACCAAGTTCCGAAGAGTGCCTTTAGATCCGGAGAGTAGTGAAATTCTCCGGGATTTTCTATTTTAAATAACTCTTCAATAAAGACTTAATGACTCTTTACGCAGAACAACTCGTGTGCTAAAATGGTAATAGTAAACCACGCTTTAGCCAAGTCTTCACTATAAACTTCTAAAAACAAAAGGAGAGTAATAATTATGAAAAAAAGATTTTTATTGGTCGGAGCTTTATCCACGACACTAACTTTCGGAGGACTTTTCACACCAAAGTTAGTCAACGCAGCTACACCGACTACTCAGGCTGAAGAGGAAAATAACGATTATTATGTGCTCCCAAATGGGGAGCATTTTTTGACTAAAAGAACTCTTAAGAATGGAAAAACATTGGAGTTTTATGATCTTGAACAATATAGTAGTGTAAGTCTTAAAGGCAAAGCTCTCTATAATAATGAAGAGTTTCAACTCATTGATTACAATTGGGATACAGGATATGCAGATATTACAAACCCTGGATATGACTATAAAGATAAGTCAACTCAAAAATTTAGAGTACGTGCCAATCCCGAAACTTACTTTCCAGCACTTACAGCAACCAAAAAAGTTAATGACTTAATTCAGAAATACAAAGACCCAAATAAGAGTATGCTGCCAGAGAACGTGGATAAAACATCAGAGATGTTCTTAGAAATGAAATCTTGTGCTGACGAAGCCATCAAGGATTGCAAGACCGAGTATGAGAAGATAGTAGCATTGGATAAGTACGTTAATAACTATCTCACGTATGATATAAAAAGTAAAGGTATTTCTTTAGAAAAAGCTTGGAAAGAGAAAAAAGGTGTGTGTGAGCATTATGCTAAAATAATGCAAAGATTTTGTCAGATTGAAGGTATACCATCTAGTTATGTTTCAAGTGCTAAACATGCTTGTGTTTTTTCTTATGACTCTGAAAATAAAAGATGGGTACTTAGTGATCCAACTGGATATTTAGCGGATTGGGATGTGCACTCTTGGGCAAATCAAATTGATATGGTATTTGATAATAACAGTTATCTCAAAAAAGATAATTGTTATTTTACCTTAGACTATGACAAGAATAATCCAAATAGTGATACAGATAAAAACACTTGGGACGAAATAGAAAATTGGGGATTAAATTTACAGAAATTTGATTTATCTAGTAGTTCTGACATTGTTGTTCCGAACGACATTGATGGAATTCCAGTTACGTATGTTAGAGGACTTACTGCGGATTTAACGTCCATTAAACTTCCAAGCTCTTTGATTAAAATTAAAGATGATGCTTTTAATTCTATGGATACTCTAAAGTCTTTAGTAATAGACGGAGGAGCACCTAATCTTAATGAATTGGGTGAGAGATCATTTTCAGGATGCTCTAACATAGAGGAACTGGATTTGTCAAACTCAAAACTTACAAACATTCCTAAAGGAGCTTTTGCATACTGTAAAAATCTCAAGACCATTAAACTGCCAAGCACAATAACTTCAATTGGGGATGAGGCTTTCTACAATTGTCAGTCTTTAACAAACATCGAAGGACTTGATAAGTGTAATTTAAAGTCTATTGGTTCTGCGGCTTTCTCTAACTGTAAGGCGTTGGAAAACTTAGACTTTAGCCAATCCACCTTTACTAATGTGCCATCCAAAGCATTCAATGGCTGTTCAGCTTTAGCCAAGATTACTTTGCCAAACACATTAACAACGATTGGAGGATACGCTTTCTATGCATGCTATGGTATTCCACAGCTTGATTTATCTAACACAGCTTTAACCACGTTAGAAAACTATGCTCTTTACCAGATGAGAGAAACAACAAAACTTTCACTGCCAGATAGCATTAGTAGTATAGGAACACATGCTTTTTCTGTTTCAACGAGTAATGGAGCAGTGCCTACAATTTTACCAGCATCATTAAAAGATAAAGTAAATTACAAAGATGCAGCCACATCTCCTTGGTTAAATCGAAAAGTAATGTTCACAGATGAAAATGTGAAAACAATACATTTTTATGGAAACGGTGCAACTATTGGTGACACAGAACCAATGTTTGTAAGTGAAGGTTCTAAGGTAACTTTGCCTTCCTGTGGTTTCTCAAAAACTAATTACATCTTTAAAGGATGGAATACAAAAGCAGATGGAACTGGAGAAAGCTACAAACCAAATGCTACACTTACTACCATTCCAAGTAAATTGTACGCACAGTGGGCAAAAACAAGCTACAAAGTTAATTTAGTTTACACCGGTGGTACAATAAAAATTAACGGAGTAAACCATACAAATAGCTACACAATGACATGCACATTTAAGAATGCCAGCACTACATACTCACTTCCAACAACTAGTCAAGTTATGAGAACAGGTTACAAATTTGTTGCTTGGTATGATAACGAAGAGTGCACAGGCAAAATCTTAACTAAAATTACTATTGACAACGTAAGTGATATGACGCTCTACGCTAAATGGCGTGTTGATCCAAATCATAGCCACAAGTGGGACAAAGGAAGAGTTATAAAAGAACCTAGCTGTAAAGAAGAAGGAGAAATTCTCTACACCTGTTCTGTTTGTAAAGGGACTAAGGTCGAAGCTTTAGCCAAGACTGATAACCACCAGTGGGGTGAGTGGACAACCATTACAAAACCAACGTGTTCTACAAAAGGCAAGGAAATCCGTACCTGTAAAGTATGCTCCAAAACAGAAGAAAGAGCTATCCCAACAATTCCACACACTATAGTAAAAGAAGCCGACAAAGCTGCAACCTGTACAGAAAATGGCTACGAGGGTAGAGAATACTGTTCTGTTTGTAACACAACCATTAAGGAACGCACAATCATTCCAGCCACTGGACACCAGTGGGGAGCATGGCGTACCACTTTAGCCAAGACCTGCACCACAGATGGTAAAGAGGTGAGAGAGTGCTCTAAGTGTTCCAAAACAGAAGAGAGAACAATTCCTGCAACAGGACACACCCTTAAGAAAGAGGAAGGTGTCGCAGCAACCTGTACAAAAGACGGGCACGAAGGCAACACAGTTTGTGAAGTCTGCAGAAAAACCCTAAAAGAGGGAAAAGTAATTCCAAAGCTTGGACATGACTGGTCTAACGAGAACGGTAAGTGTACTCGATGCGGAGAAAGCCATAAGCATTCCTTTGGTGAAGGCACAACCATTAAAGAGTTAACATGTACTCAGGATGAAGAGATCGACTACACCTGCTCTGAGTGTGGTTACGTTAAGAAAGAAATCACAAAGGCTACAGGACACCAATGGGGAGAATGGCAGACCACTTTAGCCCAGACCTGTACTACAGATGGTAAAGAAGAAAGAACCTGTGCTAAGTGTTCCGAAAAGGAAGAAAGAACTCTTAAGGCTACCGGACATGAGTGGGGAGAATGGCAGACCACTTTAGCCCAGACTTGCACCACAGATGGTAAGGAAGAGAGAATCTGCTCTAAGTGTTCCAAAAAGGAAGAGAGAACTCTTAAGGCTACAGGACACAAATCTGAGACAGTAGGGGCAAAAGCTCCAACCTGTAAAGAAGATGGTTACACTGGAGATGAAGTGTGCAAGGTTTGCCACGAAACTCTTAACAAAGGAACTACAATTCCTAAAACAGATTCCCATGAGTGGGGAAAATGGACTACAGTAAGAGAATCCACCTGTACTGAAAAGGGAGAACAGAGTCGTAAGTGTGCTGTGTGTGGAGAAGAGGAGATTGAGTCCTTACCTTTAGCAAAGCATTCCTGGGACAATGGAAAAGTAACCCAAGCTCCTAGCTACACAAAGGTTGGGGTTAAGACTTGGACTTGCAGTGAGTGTGGCAAAACTAAGACCACCACTTTAGCAAAGCTCCCAATGCCGAAGGCAGGAACTAAAGTAATCGTTGGTGGAAATCAGTACACAGTAACAAAAGCCGGTTCTGAGGTACGCTTTAGCAAAGCCAATGCTAAAGCAAGAGCCATCACTGTTCCAAGTACAATTAAAGCTAAAGGTATTACCTACAAGGTAACCAGCATTGGAACCAACGCTTTCAAAAACTGTAAAAAACTTACCAAAGCTACCATTGGAGCTAACGTAAAAGTAATCAAAGCAAAAGCTTTCAACAATTGCCCTAAACTCAAAGCAGTCACAATTAAGACAGCACTGCTTACTAAGAAAACTGCAAGCAAGAAGTGCTTTAGCAAAGTGAGCAAGCGAATGGTAATTAAAGTACCAAAGAAGGTTAAAAGGGCATACGTTAAAATCTTTAAAGGCTTTAGAGTAAGATAAAGCAAAATAAAAAACAATCCCGGAGGGTTTCATCGCTCTCCGGGATTTTAGGTATTATATAGTAACTAATTTATGGTAATGTTCCGCGTAAATCTAGGTTAACTGTGGCTTAATTCTAATTTATGTAGGCCAATACGCTCAAAGCGAACTGTGCACCTGCAAACAAAACACCAATAGTGGTAATGATCAACATCCAAATATTAATATTTTTCATAGGGCTACCTCCTTCCAGTAAAGTCTGGAACAAGGCATTTTTAGTTACTACATGATACACTTTATCACATAAGAAATTACATAGTCAATTGCATTCTTAGTTAATTCACAAAATGTTCAAAAATACTAATCAGAATTCTGACTAAAACTATTGACTAATTCTTTTCTTTTTACTATAATACTAATACAAAGTAACTAGTTTAGCCTTAGGTAAGTTACTCTAGTAAATCTTTGTTAACTGGGCTAAAGCTGTTGGTATCTACTAACAGCTTTTTTAATTGTAGTTAAAAACAACTCAGTATAAAAAGTATTCACTTGAGACTATTAAACTTGGCTTTAGCAAAGACAGAAGTGTCAGAGCTTTAGCTCAGTAAACAATAAATTAAAAATAATAACAAAAATTGATTATAAAATAATCTCTTACTACAACCCTCATTAAAACTTAATAGATAACATAACCCAGCTTGCTTTCACCGGTAAGCTGGGTTTTATTTTTGGTACAGAGCTTTAGCTAAGACCCTAAGTCACAACAACAGCGGAGCTTTAGCAAAGTAAGCTACAGTGTTTTAGCCAAGACCCTAAGCATAGCCTTAGCAGACTAGTTTCCTAAGCACAACATAACAGGCTAGTTCTCTAACAACAAAGCTCTAGCTGAACAGCTTTAGCCAAGTACCAAAATGAATTAAGAAATAAGAAAGGGTGAAGTTTTATGAAGAGATTTGGAATACCACCTTAAAAACATTTGTAACTAAATAATTACAAATTAAGAGAGGTGATATTCTTGGAAGAAAAGAAAAAGTCATATTCAAAAAAGAAAAAGTTAGCTTTAATTCTGTTAGCTATCACTTTAGTTTTAGCATCAGTAGGTACTTTCTTTTATACAGCTTTTGCTAAAGATAGACCTTACAAAAAGTCGGGTAGTTGTACTATTAAAGTTGGTGATGCGACTTTACCTATTTCTGTTGCTTTTAGTGGAACAGAAAACGAGTTTAAAACAAACGGCGATATAGACAAAAAAAGAGCTTTTACCAAAAGTAGTCATACAGTACGTGTATCAGAGGGATCAATAACGCAAGGTACTGCTGTCAGTAACTTGACTGTTTTAAATTCTAAAGGTAAAGCGGCAAATTACGTTGATTGTGGAACAGTACCAGATAGTAGTGGCGATAGATATAACACTGTACTATTTAACATATCTTTTACACTTAAGGCTCATTATTCTTTATCAGGGAGTGTTAAAACAGGTGGATCTGCTACAGGAGGATTTTTTGGATTTGTTTCTGGAACAAGTAGAAAAAAATCCGTTACAGTAAATGGTGAAAAGTTAGCACCATATGAAATCATATATGATTTCTCAACAAATGCTGGACATAAGACAGCAGATCGTAAGATAACCTTGCTTGTTAGATTGAATTTATCGCAAGCTAGAATGTTAAGTACTAGCGAAGGTAATTACTACAATGCCGTACTTACAACAAATAGCAGCATAATTAAGTACACTTATGAACTTAAAGATGATTTGATTAGCAGTAATGCTGTTAAAAGGTCTGATAACTGTGGTACAGTAGAGACTTTACCAAAACCAACATTGACAGGTTACAAATTTAATGGTTGGACAGATGAAAATGATAATAAGCTTTATGCTGGTGGTACTAAATTTACAGTGTGTAGTAAAAACAGAACTTTTACTGCCAGTTGGACAGCTTATACGCATAATGTTGTTTACAATCTACAGGGCGGGCATTTCCCATCTAGCAAAAAATCACAAACGACTTTAAATGGGTGTGTTATAGTACCAAACGGTACTTACTACATTCAATCTGGTTTGACTGGTGGTAGGTATATTCATGTTTACAATAAAAAAATGGAAAAAAGCATTGACCCTATTGTAATATGGAATGGTTGTGGAGGCTCACAAACTAAATGGATTTTCGAAAGATACAAAGATACTCAATACTATTATATTACAAGTTATCTAAATGGTTTAGCTCTGGACTTAAGTGGTAGTCCAAGTAGTAGCAACAAACTCACTAGTAAAAGTGTAGAATTGTGGGAGCAGACTCAACCTGCTGATGACTATTTATGGTATTTAAAAGATGCCGGAAATGGTAAAGTAAACATTTATAACAAGTCATCGGGACAGGTTCTCGATGTTAAAGGTGGGCAGAGTCAAGACAGAGATGGTACATTCCTACAGCAGTATAATTATAATAGCAATACAAATGCACAAAAATTCAAACTTATTTCTATAGAACAGAAGGACTATCCTAATCGTATGCAATATGGTAATCATAATATTTATGTAAACACCACAATCCCAGAGAAAGACAACAGTACTTTTTTCTATTGGAATACAAAACCAGATGGAACTGGTAAGGTATACAAAGCTGGTAATATTTATCAAGCAACACAGAATGGCGGTACTGTGACTTTGTACGCTATTTGGAACATTGATGATTTTACTGTAAGTTTCAATTCTAATGGTGGTACCGGCTCTATTGCCTCTATAACGCATAAAGGTTTTGAATCATTTACATTACCAACAAATACCTTCACACGAAAAGGTTATGTCTTTAGAGGTTGGTCCTTAGAAAAGTACCCAGATAAAGCTTCGTACAGAGATGGTGATATCTATGACAACCAGACTCCAAATGCAATGTTGTATGCACAGTGGCAGCGAAAGATTGGTGGATTTATTCAAAGACCATTCTTAGATTCACAAATGTTCTACAAAGATTCTGCATTGATTGGTGAAAATGGAACTACCTACAATGGAGATTTGATCGACTCAAGAATGGCGCACATTGATGAGAATGGTAACCCAGGCTACTTTAGCAATGGTTGGAATAAATAGCATTCCACTTTAGCCAAGCTCTTATTCTAATCAGTTAAGAGCTAGGCATTGCTCCGCTTTAGCCAAGTCAAACAACACAACTAAATCTTAGCAAACGTTTTAGCCTAGACAAACAGCATGCAAGAACAAACGCAATCCCAGGGAATTTCATCGTTCTCTGGGATTTTTATTTTTTACAAGAAAAGCTCTAATCAAGATCACAGCTCTAACCAAGATTACAACCCTAACTAAACTCATTACATTAACAGGAGGATTAGCATGACTAACGGAATCGTAACCAGTGGAAGTATAATCAAAATGGATTTAAAAGATAAATATGTATTCTGGGACATTGATGGAACTTTAGCCCCGTATCGCTTCAACGATCATGTAGTAGACCCAGATGGTTCTATGAATAGTCTAAGTTTAAAAGAAATAGAAAATGGTGTATTTCTACATAGAAAACCATCTAAACATATGCAAAAAGTTCTGAAAACTTGTGAATCAAAACAGAATATCGTAGTAGGGCATTGTTTAGCAGAGAAAGAAATGCAGGATAAAGGAATCTGGCTTGCTAAGAATTATCCAATGATTTCTGAACATTTATTTCTTTCTAGAGACAAATCCAAAACAACTGCCATCTTAAAATACTGTAACGAGCATAACATTAATTTAAAAGACGTTATCTTTGTGGATGATATAATTCCATTTCTAATTGAAGCGGAGCGTGAAGGTATCAGATCATTTCACATTAGTAGTTTTCTCGACTGGGAGTATTCAATGCTCTAGCCAAGACCACTACGGACCACAGCTTTAGCACAGCTGCTACCAAAGCATTACTTGACCATCACAAACATTACAGCTTTAGCAAAGTCCTAACAGCTTTAGCAAAGTCGAGCCAGCGTTAACTGAGTAATAATTCTAAAATTTAATAAAACAAATTAATCAATCACATAGTCCCAGAGAATTTCGTCGTTCTCTGGGACTTTTTTATTTTTACTAAAGAAGTGAGAATTCTCACACTTTAGCCAAGACTCTTAAACGTCTCTCATGCACAGGTAATAGCCATCACCTTAGCCCAGACATTAATCAATTAATCATTTCCTAATAATTACAGATCGGAGTTATGTAAATCCAACTTTAGCCAAGTATCCCTTATAAAATAATAAAAACAAGGAGGGATTTAAAATGGCAGTTATTTTAGTTGATTATACAGCTTTAACAAAGCAAACTCTTTAGCAAAGTGGCAAATTAATAGCAAACATTAAGCAACACAATCCCAGAGGATTTAATTATTCTCTGGGATTTTATTTTTAGTTAGGAGAAGAGATTATGAAAGAATTGCAACAAAACTTGATAACACATTTAAAAAAGCATTTGATTTTAACAACAATAATACTAATGACCTTAATATTATTAACACCTTTAGCAACGCAAGCTAAAACAGTTAGTAAAGAACATAAAACAGCAGCAACAACAATACAACTTAAAAAGAAATCCAA
>UMHV01036263.1_pt1 | contig 10198 bp, 23 predicted proteins | sample 1965621 | NCBI WGS metagenome assembly UMHV01 (sample SAMEA4836108, study PRJEB28245) | human gut metagenome | biome: gut microbiome; material: fecal sample | place: Denmark | collected 2008 | reverse complement strand
CTGTCTGTCTGTCTGTCTGTCTGTCTGTCTGTCTGTCAAGATTGTGTTGTGGTAATGTGCCGTTGTCAATAAGCTGTTTTATCAGCTTGTCGGCCTTTTCATTGTTGATGTAATACTTTTCATCTACATTATCCTCAAGATAGTCTTTCAACTTCTTTTTGAGTGGTATAGGCTGTGGAAAATGATAATTGTACTCACCCAAGAATGAAAACATAAAGCATCTTTCACGATTTTGTGCTACACCATAATTTTTAGCATTCAAGTCTTGATAGTAATTTGTGTAACCTAAGCTTTCAAGAAAATCTAGCCACTTTCTAAAGTCGGGCATATTATCCTGACTATGTACTTGTGGCACATTCTCCATGAACAAAATCTGTGGTAATTTTCCGTTGCTATCTCTGATTTCTGTTAGTATTCTCTCAACTTCCCATAGCAGACCGCTTCTTGTACCACTGCCCTTAGACATTCCGGCTTGTTTTCCGGCAACTGATAAATCCGTACAAGGAAATGAGTAAGTAAGTAAGTAAGTAAGTGAATGCATTTGTGTCACAGATATTTAAATCTTCTGCATGAACCTTAGTTATATCCATTGTAGGAAAGTCTGTGCCATGCACTGCGTTATAGCTTGCTATGGCATACTTATCAAACTCCACAACTCTGTAATGCTCAAATTTAGTGCCTATTCTCTTTAGTGCCATTGCCTGACTTCCGTAGCCGGTCAGCCAGCAAATAACTCTATAAGACGTATTGGCTTTGTGACCTTGATAGGCTCTCTAATTATGTCGAATAATGTTATCTGCTGCATTTCATCACTTCCTCTCTGATAAATTAATTAATGTTTAATATTTTCACTGCACCACTGCTCTTGTATATCATCATCGGTCTTATCTCGTCCACGGATGTCGTACCATGCAAACGCTACCTCTGTCAGACCGATTATGCCGAATACTATGAGGGCAGTGTATACTACTGTTGTTATGTTGGTCATTCTACATCTCTCCAGTCTAATTTTTGACCGCAATTCCAACAAAACATTGTATTCTGCCGTTCGTTCATGTATTTTTCTAAACATGCATTTCCGCAAGTAGGACATGCATAAGCATATACTCTTATTAACATACCTCTGTACGAATCGGTTTTTCTCGGTTTCTTCGGTATCTGTTTTTCAAGCCTGTGCATTGGCAGATTGTAGATGCATCAACTTCAATAGCATATATTTCAGCAGTCCACATATTTTCTTCTATAAAATGAACTCTTAATAAATTTTCATTATCGTTTATTAAGAGTACCCATTTTCCTTCAACTTTAAATGGCACTCCTTGCACCCATTCTCCGTTATCAAGTCTTTTTGCCTTGTATAAATATCTATCTTCCATATTCTCTCCTATTCTGCTTCTGATTGAAGCCAATCTAACATACATTTTTTACATGCATCTTTATCATTCGGATGTACGCACGTATCATAGTTTCCTTTTTTCCAATTAACCATATGCGGACAAAGATTGAACTCTGCTAACTCTTCATCCGACATATTCCTTATCCTGTCAGCATTGGTCCGTCTGTCACTTTCTACTATCTCAAAATATTCATCAATGAACTCTAATACAATTTTTAAATTGTATGAGCTGTACCCAATGTTGTAGCCATTCTCACCAACATTTCTGTACTGTACGCTATAATAAGGTTTACTATCTATCATTTCCATGATAATAGACAAGTCGGTTACTCTTTCTTCTTTTACTTTGCTCATTCCAATGCCCTCCACACATCATTAGGTTTATTTATATTCCACACACTAGGTATTGTGTCTTTAACTAGACACAAACCCTTTTCATTTTCAATTTTCCCAAAAGGACAAGTTAGGCAGTCGTTATCCTCGCACACTGTCTTGATTATTTTCAGCGCAGTTAGAATGCTTTTTGTCTCTACCACTACTCCGTCAACTTCTTTCTTCATTCTTTCCACCTCTCAATTTTTTTCTCGATTTATATGGTCTGTATTCACATTTTCCATTTCTTTTCCTGCAATAAACATAATCATCATTTTTCGTATAACAGTGTTGACAAGTTCTGCATTTTTCGAAGAAGTTTTCATCTTCCATCACTGCTCTCCTTATCTGGAAGTTTAGCTAGTTCCCACGCTGTTTCATGTCCCTCACTACTCCACGATGTTTTTCCACCATTCCAAGCGAAAACGCTTCCATTCTCATATTTTGCAAAATACCTTTTAACCCATCCGTGGTCGTTGCTATCGTTTACCAGTATTGGTGTATCAACTGCAACTTTTGACCAGTCAATTGGTGGTTCAACATATTCGCTATTCGCCCATTTTTTTCTTGCATCTCTGCAATAGACATAACTGTGAGTATTGAATAAACAATCTTTACACTCTAATTTATAGCACGATGTCGGCTCTAATGTTGCTTTGTCAACTGCTATTTTGCTACCACCACAAGCAATATCCAGAATCTGTTCTGCGAATTTCTCTCTATTTGTCATTGTTTTGTACCCCTTTCCCATAATCCGGCATATGTTTGAATCTCTCATATGCCTTATTGTCTCTGCGTTTTTCCATGTAGGCTTTCTGCCTATCGTCCCTCATCTGCTTTATGTGAGCATTTTGGGTTCCGTTGTTATCCCATGCGTAACTCATTAATCAATCACCTTTATGTACCTTTCATCAACGTAATTAACTTCATCAGCAAGGCATTGTGCCACCTTCGGCAATGTCAGACCGAATTGATTAAATTTATACAACGTGTCGATTAAGTCCCTAAATTCTGCGATAAACTCTTCAATTTCTCTAACCGACAATTTAAACATCAGCTTAAGTGCCGTACACGCTAAAGCCATGTAACTGTATGCCGTATCATTTAAAAGCTGTCTCGTGTCGTTTATCGTTAATGGATTATTTCTCTGATAAATCCTAATCAACTGCTGCATTGGGATTAGATTAATCTCTTTTTGCACATCAATGCCGTATCTAACTCTCAAAAGTTCGGCAAGCGTTTGAGTTTTCATTTCATTTTCGGTCTGCGCTCTTTCAAGGTACTCATTTATGGTTCTTTCAAGCCTTACAATGCGCTTATTACCAAATCCATGATGTAAATACAGTGCATAATAACCCAAATCCATAAAGTCTGTGAAAGACCGGCTTACGAGCTTTCTGCGGTTATTGCTGTTTTTCAGCGTAACTTTTTCGCACTTTGTCCATGTAAAATCCGGCTCTCTGTGCTTTTTCTTTGGTTTCAGTTTGTTGCTCATATTTTTTCATTCTTTCTTCAAGTTCTCGTTTTGCCCTGATAAAACAGGCTTCGGTAGTTTCTTCTGCGACTTTTACAAGTTCTTTACCGCGCCACCGGATAGTTATTTTTGCTTCCTTGCTATTTGTTTTGTAAATCATTTGCAAGTCATATTTCCTTTGCAGTGGTCGGTAAAAATCGTAAAAATCTTTCAAGGTGTCCATTGTGGACTCCTTTCTTTTATTTTCTGTCGTGCCAAGTTTGCCTTTTCACAAGTTGCATTCTTAACGTTCTTCTGATAGTGCATTTCACAGACCTTATATCCGGGCTTCACCGGATTGTCGCAGAAAAAACATAGTCCTTGTTCGTATCTGCCGGTTCTTTCAGGCATTTTAACGTGCGCTCTTCTCATTGTTTCCCGACAAAATGTGCAAGTGGTATGCCCTGGGTCTGCTTTTCTTTTTCGACAACGTGTGCATATGCCATTTGCCTTGTCTTTTTCGTATCGTGCTTTTCGCCATGCTTTTTGTCGCTCATTGTATTTTTCAACATCAGTAGCACGTTTCTTTGACATGGCTTCGGCTGATTTTGCCCTACACTCAACGCAGCTTTTTTCATCACCATATAGCAAGTTCTTGCCACATCTAGGGCAAACACCGACTGCCTGTAATTTTTTATAAAGTTCTCGGCCGTATGCTGTGCGTTTGCTGTTACATGCCGTACAAACCACGCCTTCTCTATCAAGTGGCTTTCCACAAATCACGCAAAGGTTACTAGCTTTTCGTTCTTCATATCTCTGCCTAGAATACTTGTCTTTTATCATTTTTCGCTAGGAGTAAAGCCGGCTTTAATTGTGCGCACAAACCTCTTTCCTCCTATCTTTTCATCTGCTCGATACGTTCCTTAATTTCTCTTGGCATTGGAATACCTTTAATCGGCTTATTTTGGCTTTTATTATCTTCAAGCGATAATTTTATCGTCTGCTGATTTTTAGAGCCGATTTGAGCCGAATACGAGCTTCTATTGGTGCTTTCAATCAATGCCTTTATATCCTTTGGCATTTTTTGATATTCCTTTGCTCGATTAACAACTACCCTATAAGTTCTCATAAAGTTTGACTGTACTACGTTTTCAATACTCTTGCTGTCCGTCAGTGCCCAGTTCCTAAGATTATCAGGACTTCCGACAGCCTTTTGTACGAGTGGTGGCAGCTTGTTAAATTCTTCAACTGCACCATAGTAGCCATTTCGTAGTGCCCTGCTAACAAGGAACCACGCTTCCATTTCGTTAAGTTCCTGTGGGGATTGAACCTCATGCAGTTTGTTAATTAGCTGTCCGATGCTCGGTGCAAATCCGCTTGTATCGGAAAAAACATATGCTTTAAGTGCGACTGATACTTGTTCATAAGTGCAATTTTCCAACATCATATTCCACACATCTACTGTCTCCGATAACTTGCTTGGCTTGTAATTGGGGTAGCAATCACACATTATGCGAATGATTTTAACGGTCTCGTCTCTTGTCATTTCTCTACCTCACACATTATCCCAATCAATAGCACCTTTGTTAGCTGAATGTGGCTCATTGTCCTTTAGAGCAAACAGCCCTTGCCAGCAATGGTCTACTGACTGATTAAGAATTTTAACAGCTAAATCGTTATCGCCCTTTGATAACTTCTCGATAGTGTTCATAGCTCGGTGTAATGCCATTTCGGTGCATATCGGCTTCTTAATCTTCTTTCGCATTGTCAGATATTCCTGAAAAGCACTCTCTAGCATTTCATCATCAGGGTAGTAAACAGTTTTCTTTTTAGATATTGATTTATCAATATCTTTTTCTTTTATATCCTTATCTTTACTATCCTTAACTATACTATTCTTATCTATACTTACCTTACCTATACTATCCTGTGGCAGACAAGTGGCAACCACTTGGCAACCATCCGGCAACCCATTGGCAACCACACGGCAACCATCATCAGAAAATGTGTATGCACCATTGGATTTTATCTTTAATTTTGCCAATTCTTCCTTAAAATTCGTTGGTGTATATCGGTCTTTTCTCAAAGCGTTTGCCATGCGCCAATGCTTAATTACAATCACACCATTATCAAACTGATAAATGTATCTTTTTTCCAATAGTTGTTGTAAATCAGCCACACTTGCGTGAGCTTTGAACATGGAAACTGATACCTGATTGCAAAATCCGTCATCATCAGCAGACATAGATAAATGCAAATATAAGGCCTGTGCACTTGATGATAAAGCCATGAAATTATCATCATCAGTGACTTTTTTAGTGAACATCCTTCGTTCTGCCATTTAATTAATCTCCTATATCCCTTCAATTTTCGGTTGATGTATTTTAATCTTTTCCCTCGTGGTTTATATTGTTATACCTCTTTCTCAACGTGTTCTGCACCTTGTTCATACCCTTGAAGCCACCGACAATAAAAGCTATCTCTGCTCTATTTTCCGTTGCTTTTGTTTCCGCTTCCATATCGTGTAGCCCGTACTCTGCCTGAATAATTTCATTTGCAGTAATTCTTTTCAGAATTTCTTCACATTTCTTTTTACTTAAAATCTTCATTCCGAATCACCTCGCTTTTAGGCTAAATAATAACCTTTGCTCTTTGCCTCTGCATAATCATCTTCTGTAAGCAAAACTTCTTTCTGAATCTCTTTGTTGCCATAACAATCGACATCACATACAATCTTGAAAAACAGCATTCCGTTCTTCTCGATAGCTTCTTCGCGAGTTATATTTGTTACATAGTGTTCAAGTAAATTCATTCTGAATCGCCTACTTTCAATAAATTCATAAACTTCTCATACTGTTTCTGCGATATTTTGTTATGCTTCTTATCGTCTCTAATTTCGATTTTAAGGTGCTTTTCAGCGATAGAGGATAATTCCCTTGCTAACACCTTTTTGCCTTGCTGTATGCCTTGCATATAGCCTTTAGGTGCTTTTCTTTCACCTATTGAACCACTAGCACGATTTTCTCCTTGACCACCTAAACTGACATTTCTAAGCTGATAACCTTTATCAGCATATAGCTTGATGTAATACTTCTCTTTTTCGTCAAGCTGACTTTCGGGGAAATTCAGAAATTCGACTCGCCAGCCATAAGGATTTTTCTCTTTGTCATACAGCTTATGGCGCTTCAAACTAAGGTCTATATGCTGTTCATATCCTACAAGGTGGCTTGCCAATCTGCTAAGTGTATGTACTGCCTGTCCGACATACGCATACTTAAAACCGTTTTCATCTTCTCGGAGTAGGAAGTAAATCCCACTCCTGTCATTCAGCTTTGGATTCAGCTTTAATAACCGCTTTTTATTCTCCTGTTTTATTGCCTTGGCTCTTGCTATGTTCTGATAATTCAATGTTTCCACCTCTCTTTACAATATCAATTGCCGTCTGCATAGCAACCTCATTTATAGCGTTTTGAATTTCGAGTTTAATTCTCTTTTCGATATATGCTTCCGAATCTCACAATATTAGTATCGTCTGACCAACAGCCAAATGTATCATTATCGCCATAAGCTTTGACGCTTACTGCGGCTCCGTCCATACCATCTGTGATGAAATCATCAGTGTAATTAGTGCTGTAAAATGCTGTATAAGTCGTGTCGTATTCTTTCCATGTTCCATCAGCCTTTGTGATTCTTACTTTGTAAGACGTTGCATTTTCGACTTCTGACCACTTGAATGCCACATAGGCGTAATGAAAATACCTTGATGCACTCTTGTAGTAAGATGCATATTTCACTGTCGGAGTAGCGAGGACGCATTTCTCAAGCCAGTTTTTTACAGCATTGTTAATAGCATCTTCTAAAGCACCATCAGGTTCGAAATTGATGTCTGGAATCTTCACAGATGGTGGATTAAGTGGTGGTGTACAAGCTGATACTGGTGCAGCATTAAAACCCGCCATTGCAATCACACAAGTCATAGCTATCATTATTTTTCTACACATTGTTTTATCCTCCTTTAGTTTGTCTGCGTTAATTAATCTCATTCTTGTTCCTTTGCACCTCGCTTTACAATCTCAATGGTTTCTTTCAATGGTACCATTCCTATATGCTTTGACAGCATGCTTCTTTCCCCCAACTGTTCCACAACTTTGTCTACATCATAAGCGGTCGGATATTCTTCTAGTAAATGCAATACTGCATTTGTATTTACTAAAGTTCCATTACTTAAAGTAACCGATTTTAAATCTTTCTTTAGTGTGTCTACGTCAATCAATCTCATTCTTATCACGCTCCAATAATATACATTCAGTTTCAAAAAGTTTTTCAGATATATCTTTTGAATTAACTCTGTTCTCAAATTCTTTGATAAAATCTCTGTATGCTTCTTCTCTCACTTTTTTGGTCATGCTTGGTGCAATCAAGCTTATCAAATGAAACAGTGACTCTTCTGACAGAGCTGTAATTTGGCACATCGGGGTTAAGATTTATGTATCTTTCACTGCATATCGGTATAATGCCATTTTTCTGTAATAATTCTGCAATCTGCGATGTAAACGCTCTTGTAATTACATACTCTTTCCGGTCAGCTATTTCTTTTGCAATGTTCGCAAATACTTCGTTCGTATAATCCATTATTTTTCCTTTCTAGGACAGCCGTTATCTGACTGCCCTGTAATCAACTGACTCTTAGTTAAATGGTAATTCCTCGTCAATACCATCAGGGATTGACATGAAGCTATCATCGGGTTTTGGCTGTGGCTCTGCACTGCCACTTGAATTTTTACTATCGCAAAATTCCAGCTTAGATATGTTGCAATCGTTAGTGTAGACTGTGTTTCCGTCTCTATTCTTGTAACTGCCTGTAGTCCACTCACCGATAACTGCTATCTTTGAGCCTTTAAATACATGCTTTTCTACTGTTTCAGCTATTTTGCCAAAAGCCACGCAGTTAATGAAATTTGCCTTATCGTCTTTCTTCTTAAAATTCTTGTCAACGGCAAGTGTAAATCTCGCTATTGCCATTGCATTTTCACCCTGTGTATACCTAATGTCCGGGTCTCTAGTTAATCGGCCCATTAATGCTACAAAATTCATTATTTTTCCTCACTTTCTACTAACTCAAATCTGTATTTCTGTTCTGCATTGGGGTATTTTCCCTTTTCAGAATTATATATTTATTATTTACATCTTGATTTTATATACCCTAATTGGTTGTCCTTCACTTTTATCGCTTTCTTGTGGGTAATATGTATCACCAATCCATTCAAATTTTAAATATACTAATTCAAAATCATTTTTTTCAATGCTGCAGTTTTTAGGCAATCCATGAAAATTTTTACTAAGGCGAAAACAAGCCTCTACATCATTATCCGTATACCAATTCATATTTATCAAAAATTGTGTTTTATCATTGCTGATACCGCTATAAAAATTTCTCATTCACACCTCCAATCTACTCAAAAGAAACCCTTGACATATAATCTCCTTTCTAAAAAGGGCACTCATTAGGATTAGCAAGTAGCCATTCCTTGTTGCGCTCCGCAACATCCACATTTGCCCCACAAGCGACTTTTTTCATCTTCTCGATGAAACTATCTCTATCAGAATTTTCACTTGATAGATGGCACATTATGACGTTCTGTAAGCTATCTGAATAATTTGCTTTAACAAAATCACAAGCCGTGTCAATGCTTAAATGACCTCTGAAAACGTGATTGGCTTTGCCTGTGTTATCCCTGTCGATTAAGTCCTTGTCATAATTCACACCTAAAAGAATGTGGTTTATGTCTTTAAACCTCCATTTGACAACCTCACAATCCGTTATGTAAAGCATTTTCCCCATTTCCTTATGAGTAATCAGAAAGCCATATATCGGGCAAGGTTCGCCATTTGCGTCTGTGTGTGTCCAGCTTCCATCTATTGTTGTTAAATCAAAAGGCTTTACTGTAAATTCGCCCATATTCATTGATTTACAGCTATCGCCTAAATATGGGGCAAGTATCGGTATTCCCATTCTTTTTAAAGGATAAACTGATAACGAATGGTCAAGGTGTTTATGGGTGCATAACACACCCACAACATCTTTAATGTTCCAATCTAAGCCTTTTTTAATCTCCTTAATCGGTATTCCACAATCAAGGATAAGTGTTTCTCCACTGTCGGAAGTTAAGACGTAGCAATTTCCTGTACTTCCTGTTGCAATACATTTAAGTTTCATTTAAGTACTCCTTTAATACTTAATATTCATATTTCCGTGTTCATTTACCCAATCAATAGCTTCTGCGTATGTCACACCATTGTTTTTCAAGATGTAAAGCAGATTATGAAATTTAGGATGTGTTTCTTTCAGCCTTAAAAATCTACTTTCTTTCTCTAAGTGACATCCGAATCCGCACAGTACACAGCCAGTTCTTGTACAGCCTGTGGTTTTCAGTAATGGTCTTTCCTTATCAAAAAGCCCAAAATCAGCAAATGACATCTGATTTTCGCATTGTCCCATAGCTTCGTAATCTGTGACTACTTCGCCATAAACAGAACATATAGGAAGATTATTTTCCTTGATATATAAAAGTACATCTTGTTCCGTCCAAAATGACATAGGTTTGCTATGTGGTCTTTTACAATCAAATGCGTTGCACCCCTCTTGTAGCCATTTTTGTGTCCTTACCCTACTTTCTGTCGCCATAGTTGCTAAGATTGGCTTTCTTCTTGTTTTCTTTTCATACTCGTGTGCTGGTTCTTTCTTGAGATAATCACAACACTTGTCGCTGATATCGAATGGCGCGTCAAGGGTAAATTTATATTTTTCCATATTAAATTGTGACTTTTCGCCATCGTTGTCGAGTAAAACGCCATTTAACCTATCTAAGCGATATTTTGAGCCACTAGGGATAACTCCCATCTGCAAACTCTTATAATCCGCATTGCCTTTGTTTACTCTCCTGTCTATTCCTAGCAGGTCTGCCATATAGCAAGCA
>UMHV01058988.1_pt1 | contig 10291 bp, 8 predicted proteins | sample 1965621 | NCBI WGS metagenome assembly UMHV01 (sample SAMEA4836108, study PRJEB28245) | human gut metagenome | biome: gut microbiome; material: fecal sample | place: Denmark | collected 2008 | reverse complement strand
AGCCCGCCAAACGGTAACAATCCAACGACGCTGCTCACGTACAATTTTCTTTTTTGTAAGGCACGAACAAATTAAGCACTTGAATGGAAATTTATTCTATGCTTGATTACAATACCATATTCTTTGCGGAGTGTCAAGATGGGAACGAGTTTCTTTTTCACTTTATCAATTTTGCCCAAACTCAGGTGATTTTCTACAGCAAATCGACAAGTAAGAATATTCCTTTTTTGCTTTATATGTGCAGTTGTTTTCAATCGAGATCATTGCGGAGAAAGCTGTGCTCCATCTCGTAACTCATCACCTTCACAAAAAAACGGTCAAGAATTGCTGCCCTATATACAAAAAAGCCGCCGAGGACATCTTCCCAAAATGGGAAGAGTCCTCGACGGTATTCGCTTATCGGGTATGCTGCGGTCTGAGAACGTCCTTCTGTACAGCTCTCTATCCGCATCAACGATATTTTCGGATGGGCGGTACAAAAATATTCAGATTGATCGGCTTTGCGATAAAGGGATGCTATTTTGCAACAGCCCCAAAATCAGCTTTTTCCTAAATTACAGCTGGCCCATAGCATGCTTTGCGGCCAGCATGCCGAAGGTGTAGCAGCGGCCCAGGGACAGGCCGGTCTGGTGGAACGGATAGTCCGCGCCGCCGTAGAACACGCCGCCCACGTTGCCCACGCAGTACAGGCCCTCGATGACCTTGCCGTCAGCGTCCAGAGCCTGGCCGTTGGCGTTGGTGTTCACGCCGCTGTCGATGGAGGACACGCGGATGTGCTTGCGCACGCCCCAGAAGGGAGCCTTCTCGATCTTGTGCATGTAGGCGCTCTTCTTGCCGAAGTCCGCATCGGTCCCCTGATCGCACAGCTCGTTGTAGCGGTCAATGGTCTTTTGCAGCTCATCGGCGGGCACGTCCAGCAGAGCAGCCAGCTCCTCGATGGTGTCGGCCTTATAGGTGTCGATCAGGTTGGTGAACACGCCCTGCGGGTTCTCCACCGCACCGGGGATGTACTTGGTCATCACCTGCTCCGGCACGGGGCTGTTGGCGTAGTTCATGTAGTCGCTGTCGTAGACCTGGCAGTACCAGCCCAGAGAGCCGTCCGGGTGGTTGGCATCCACGTTGGCACCGTTGTAGCGGGGCAGATACTTGGTGATGTTGCCCATGTAGACAAAGCCGGTGTCCTCGTTGCAGAAGCGCTTGCCCTCCATGTTGACGTACAGGAAGGGTTCCTCGTACATCAGGCCGGAGTCGAAGTCATGCATCATCTTGGTGTGGCCCAGGTTCTCCATCTTGGCGCCTGCGTCGATGGCCATGATGTGACCGTCGCCGGTCTTCTGGTACTGCTTCTTGTCGTAGCCGTCCACGTCCGGGCACCAGCGCTTGACCATGGCCTCGTTGTTCATGTAGTCGCCGGTGGCCAGGATAACACCCTTGGAGGCGTTGAACTGGATGTACTTGCCGCTCTCATCCTTGGCGATGACGCCGGTCACCTTGCCGTCGGCGTGCACCAGCTTAACGGCGGGGGTGTTGAAGAAGGTCTCCAGATTGGAGTTCTTGGCCTGCACATTCTCCAGCACGGTGGCCAGCACGTCGCCCACGTTCTTGGGCTTGGGGCCGATCCACGGTGCAAAGAAGTAGCAGTGCTCATCGCCGAAGTCGTAGGTGTCCATGCGGTCCTTCCACACACCGGTCAGGTCCTGGCTGGTGCACATGTAGGCAAAGATCTCCTTCTCGTCGTTGTGCAGCAGGCTGGAGGGATCCTTCACGCTGTCCACAAGGCTGCCGTCGCCGTACTCGGTCTGGTCGGTCAGACCGGCGCGGTTCAGATACCACATCAGGGCCTCTTCGGAGTTCTCGACGTAGGCGTTCAGCAGGCTGGTGTCGGCGCGCCAGTCGCACAGGCCGTTGGTCATGTGCACCCACATCTTCTTGCCGGCCTCGGTGGACTTGGACTTGATGATGGCGGAGCCGCAGTTGCCCTGGCTCACCACGATGCTCTGCTTCTGCAGCAGGGCCACATGGCCGCCCAGCTCGGCTGCCCAGCCTGCTGCGGGCACACCGGCTGCACCGGCACCCACAACGACCACGTCAAAGTCCCTGGTCTCGTCCGGGGTGATGTCGCCCAGCTCCACCACAGAGGACTCCACTTCCTCGGTGGTCAGGCCGTCGGGCACCACGGTCTCGGCCTTGCTGGCCTCGGTGGGGGCCACGGCCACGCCCTTGGCCTGGTTGATGCAGCTCTCGGCGGCCTTCTTGATGGCACCGGAGGTGATGGTGGCACCGGAATGGCCGTCCACCTCGCTGGACTGTGCGTCCAGGATCTTCTTCACCATCTCGTCGGCGATGTCGGCACCGTAGCCCTTGGTCTCGTTTGCCACGTCGATCTGCACGTCGGTGATGGCATCGGCGCTGAAGGTCATGGTCACGGTGACCGGGGTGGTGGTGTTGATGCCGGTGGCGGTGGCGCTGTAGGTACCTGCGGTATAGGTACCGGCAGCAGTGCTGGCAGCGGTGCTGCCAGAAGCTGCGCTGTTGCCGCAGCCGGCCAGCAGGCCTGCGGCAGCTGCACCCAAGGTAGCAGTGCGCAGGAAGTTGCGACGAGAAATCTTTTCGCTCATAATCGTTCTCCTTGCCTTTTCTTCGTGTGATCCGTGTTTGGCAGCAAAGTCCGCAGACTTTGTTACTGGATAAACAAAGCTTACACGTTAGAGCAGCGCGAAGGTCAAGGGCTATTTTGACAAAAATATCACAAGAATTTGTCTGATCTAACAAATTCTCGTGATATTGCAATTTTATGTATATATTTTTGTCCGCGTCAGATGGTAATTCACGATGCTCCCATCGGGCTGCTCCCGGCTAGCAGCGATGCTGCTGAAGGTCTCGCCCACCGCACGGAACCCGCGCTGCACGATCTCCGCATGCAGGTCGTCCAGTGAGTCCCACCCAAAGGACCCGCGATAATCCTTTTTCCAAATGGTAGTCAGATAGTCTCCGCCGCACACCACCTCCACATGCTTTGTGCGCTTCAGCCCCAGCCTGCGGGCGGCATCGGCCTCAATCATAAGGCCGTAGTCGTACTCGTTGCGTCCCACCCGAAACTGCTCCATCACCCGCCGGGGCAGGCGGCTCACCCAGCGGGTCGCAGGCATACATTCCAGCCATTCAGCCTTTTCCTGCTGCAATTCTTTATCCCGGTCTGCTGCTTCTTCCTGTGAGAAGGTCAGTCGCCACATTTCCGGGAAATTCTGCACCCAGATGCGCCCAGCATTCTGTTCCAGTGTGCGGTACTGCTCCCGCTTGTGTTCCAAAAAACGGATGGCCAGTTCGTCCAGCACCTGCCTGCGCCGCAGCTGGGCGATCTGATGGTTGAACATGGCGTCGCTCTGCTCCACCGTGGGTGCGCCGATCAGCTCCCGGCATTCTTCCAGCGAGAGCTCTGCCGCCCGCAGTTCCCTGCACAGGTTGAACCGCCGGGTATCAGTGACTGTATAGTAACGGTAGCCGGTATCCTCGTTGACCTCGGGGTGGATCAGGCCCATTTTTTCATAGTAGCGCAAAGTATGGGTTGTGACACCAAGCAGAGATGCCATCTCACTGATGGTATAGCGCATAACAGTAAGCTCCTTTCCGGGCAGCAGAACCTTAGAGCTGCTCGAATGTTATTTTTCTATCCATCCTTATTATATCGTATCCGCGCACCGTTTCAAGTAAAAAAGCTTTGCCGTTCTCTGCCGGAAAATACCGGGCAGCAAAAGCAGGGCGTTGACTTGGATGCCGTGACCGTCAGAGAGTAGGACTGAGTTTTAACAGAATGAATCCAACATCTTAAACCTGCTGCATAAACAAAAATCCGCCTATTATAAGTATGACTTATTCAGCGCAAAAATCAGTTCTTGAACGTTCCAAATTGGCATATTTGGGACGATTTTACGGTTATTTTTTCGGTTTGGTTATTTTGCTCCCCGTGGCCGGAGCAGGCCCTGCGGGCCAACATCCACTGCCAGATCTCGCTGGCACTCAACCGCATCTACACCGAGTGGTACCCCAGCAAGGGCTACACCTTCAACATCACCAACTCCACCAGCTACGACCAGTATTACGTTCACGGACGCACGGTGTTCGATGTGATGGTGCGCATCACCGACGACATCTTCAACACCTATATCCGCAAGACCGGCACCGTAAACCCCTACTACTCTGAATACTGCGACGGTAAATCGGTCACCTGCCCGGGTCTCAAGCAGTGGGGCACCGTGACGCTGGCCAATCAGGGCCGTAACGCCTTGCAGATCCTGAAGTATTACTACGGCAACGACATCGAGATCATCCGCACCTCGAACATCCAGTCCATCCCCCAGAGCTACCCCGGTTCGCCCATCCGGCAGGGCGACAGCGGCACAGCGGTGTTCACCCTGCAACGCCAGCTGAACCGCATCACCAAGGACTATCCCTTCCTCGGCCTGCTGACTGTGGACGGCGTGTTCGGGGCCAAGATGGCCGCCACGGTCAGGGCGTTCCAGAAGCAGTTCAACCTGACCGCCGACGGCGTAGTCGGACGACAGGCATGGTACAAGATCAGCTATATCTATGTGTCGGTCAAGGATCTTGCGGAGCTGACCAGCGAGGGCGAGGTGTCCAGCGGCACTCTCTCGGACGGCACATGGGGCGGCACCGTACTGCGCACCGGCTCCACCGGCAGCGCCGTGGAACAGCTGCAGTTCTGGCTGAATACGCTGGCACAGTATGAGTCTTCCATCCCATCGTTAACAGTGGACGGCGTTTACGGCACTGGAACGGCCAACACGGTGCGGGCCTTCCAGCGCAAATACGGCCTGACCGTGGACGGCGTGGTGGGCCGTGACACATGGACCGAGCTGTACGACCAGTTCCGCAGCATCCAGTCCGACAACGGCACCCCCAATGCCTACCCCGGCACCGCCCTGCGGGAGGGTGCAAGCGGACAGAATGTGCGGCTGGTGCAGTTCTGGCTCAAGATCGCGCGCACGGTGTACTCGAACCTGAACAACATCACGGTGGACGGCAAGTTCGGCAGTGCCACCACAGCGGCAGTCAAGCGGTTCCAGAACTACTTTGGCCTGACCAGCGACGGTGTGGTGGGCCGCACGACATGGAACAAGCTATACGAGGTGTACAACGACATCGCCAACAAGCTGCTGTCGTCCAGCCTGCGCCCCGGCGAGTACCCGGGCGTGCTGCGCAAGGGCTCTTCCGGCACAGCGGTGCGGGAGCTGCAGTTCTACCTCTACCTCATGAGCGCCTACGAGAGCAGCATCCCGGCCATTGGCATCGACGGACAGTTCGGTGCTTCCACCGAAGCTGCCGTGCGGGCCTACCAGCGCTTTGCGAGGCTGACTGTAGATGGCATCGTGGGACGTACCACATGGAACAGCCTGTACGACAAGGCGTCCACTCTGCGGACATCCGGGCCGGTGGTCACCCTGAAACGCCTGCCCTACCCCGGCACCCCGCTCACAGTGGGGTCTTCCGGCAGTGCAGTGCTCTACTACAGCCTGCTTTTGCAGCGCATTGCCTACTACTTTACCAGCGTGGAGAACCCGCCCCTCTCCGACCAGTACACCGACGAGACTGCCGCCGCCACCCGCAGCGCACAGGAGCTGCTGGGCCTGCCCGAGACCGGCATTGCGGATGCCGACACATGGACAGCTGTGGAAGCGCTGAGCCTGCAGCTCGCCGCCGAAATGCCCAACCCCGACCGCAGCATCGGGCATGGCCCGGTCTACCCGGGCCGGGCCATCGGCGCGGGCAGCGTGGGGCCGGACGTGGCGCAGGTGGAGACATGGCTGAACGGGCGTTCCTGCCTGTACTGCACCGAGGGCTATGTGACCGAGAACCGCTGCTTCGGCCCGGAAGAGACTGCCGCCGTCCGGCTGGCACAACAGCGGGCCGGGCTGCTGGTGACCGGCACCGTGGACCGCGGAACATGGGCCGCGCTGCAGGCCCAGAGCTGCCCACACTGCAGCAAGGAGGAATGAGCGATGGCACGACTTCTGATCTACGATGCCTACGAGAACAAGGTATACACCTATGCAAACCTGAACGAGAACGACCCCATGCCCTACAGCACCGGCACCACCCTGCGGGTGCGGGAATTCCGGGGCAAATCCGCCAGCCCCACCCTGTGGACCACCATTGCGGCCATGGAAGCGTGGAACCTGACCCGCCGCAAGTACGGCAAGGGCATCCCGGTGGGATATGCCTTCCGCCGCATCTGGGAGGGCGGCCACGGCACCCGCAGCCAGCACTACGCGGGCGTATCCTTTGACGTGGGCCAAAGCCTGACCCGGACCGCCCGCACGGCCATCTACAACGCAGCCCGGGGCACCGGGGCATGGGGCTATGTGGAGCCGCTGAGCCAGACCCCCACATGGGTGCACATGGACCGCCGCTACGGCACGCCCGCCTGCAGCGGCACCACAGCAGGCTACCCCACCCTGAGGCGGGGAAGCCGCGGCTGCTATGTGATGATTCTGCAGGACGCGCTTTCCACGCTGGGCTACCAGACCGGGAGCCGCATCGACGGCATCTTTGGTGCCCGGACGGAGGAAGCGCTGAAAGGCTTCCAGCGGCGCACGAGCCTGCGTGTGGACGGTGTGTGCGGCTGCAACAGCTGGAAAAAGATCAGCACCGCCGTCATCGGCGTGGGACGGACAAAAACGACGATTGATTGATAAACCCTCTCAGTCTCGCTTCGCTCGCCAGCTCCCCCGAAAGGGGGAGCTCTTTTGCATCTGATGGTTTGCACTCATAAAGCTCGCCCTTCGGGAGAGCTGGCACGGCGTCAGCCGTGACTGAGAGGGTTTTCTTCCCGTGAAACATCCTTCGCTTCCCATCACCGAAAGTTGAAACTTTCTCCCGCATCTGCCCTTTTCGTTGCGCGGTTTAGAAAAACGTGCTAAAATAGCTCTATTATTAAAATGGTTCATGTTGAAAACAAGAGGATTTGAGGGGTATTGTATCATGGAATTTTCCAAACGACTGGACTTGTTCGGCGACGAGATCTTCGCCGCACTGAACGAACGCAAGGTAGCTCTGGAAGCTCAGGGCCGCACCATTTATAATCTGAGCGTCGGCACGCCGGACTTTGCGCCCGCCGAGCACATCCGCAAGGCCATGATGGATGCCGCTGCCGACCCGCAGAACTGGAAGTACAGCCTGCGCGACCTGCCTGAGCTGCTGGATGCCGTGTGCGGCTACTACAAGCGCCGCTTCGGCGTAGAGATCGCGCCGGATCAGGTGGCCAGCTGTGCGGGCAGTCAGGAGGGCGTGGGCCACATTGGTATGGTGCTGTGCGACGAGGGCGACACCGTGCTGCTGCCCACTCCCTGCTACCCGGTGTTCATCGCGGGCAGTCTGCTGGGCGGCGCAAAGCCGTGGTATTACCCGCTGACCAAGGAGCACGGCTTCCTGCCTTATGTGAAGGACATCCCGGAGGATGTGGCCCGCAAGGCAAAGTATATGATCGTCTCCCTGCCCGCAAACCCGGTGGGCAGCGTCGGCTCCCCGGAGCTGTACGCCGAACTGGTGGCCTTTGCCAAAAAGTATGACATTCTCATCATCCACGACAACGCCTACAGCGACATTATCTTTGACGGGGCCGTGGGCAACAGCTTCTTCAATACGCCGGGTGCCATGGATGTGGGCGTGGAGTTCTTCAGCCTTTCCAAAAGCTTCAACGTCACCGGTGCCCGCATCAGCTTTCTTGTAGGCCGGAGGGACGTGGTAGCTGCCTTCAAGAAACTGCGCGGCCAGATCGATTTCGGCATGTTCCTGCCGGTGCAGAAAGCGGCCATCGCCGCCCTGACCGGCCCGCTGGACATGGTAAAAACGCAGTGCGGCCTGTACCAGCAGCGCCGCGACGCTCTGTGCGGCGGCCTGCGTTCCATTGGCTGGAATGTGCCGGACAGTCACGGCAGCATGTTCGTGTGGGCACCCATCCCGGCAAAGTACGCAAAGAGCATGGACTTCTGTCTTGACCTTGTGGAAAAGAGCGGTGTGCTGTGCACGCCGGGTTCCAGCTTTGGCCCGCTGGGCGAAGGCTACGTGCGCTTTGCCCTCACCCTGCCGCCGGAGCGCATTGCCGAGGCGGTGCAGTCCATCAAGGCAAGCGGTATCCTGAACTAAAAAAAACGGGAACGTCCATGCGGCGTTCCCGTTATTTTTATGCGTTCACAATATTCTCTCCCGCGCCATCCAGCCATGTGCGCAGGTTGTTGGCAGTAATATCCATCAGCCGCTGCAGGGCTTCGTTGGTGGCCCACGCGATGTGCGGTGTCAGCAGGGCATTCGGCAGGCCGCGCAAAGGGCTTGCCTGCGGCAGCGGTTCAGTGCCAAAGGCATCGGCACCGTAAAAGCCAAGCTTCCCGTTTTTCAGCGCATCGGCCACGGCCTGCTCGTCCACCAGTGCACCGCGGGCGGTGTTCAGCAAGATCATGCCAGGCTTTGCCTTTACAAGGGTGGCCGCGTTGATCAGCCCCCGTGTTGCAGGTGTTGCCGGGCAGTGCAGGCTGAGCACATCGCTGCGGGCAAGCAGGGTGTCAAGATCCACGAACTCCACACCGTCGGCTTCGTACTCCGGCCGAACGGTGCGGGTGCACACCAACACCTCCATGCCAAAGGCCTTGGCAATGCGGGCGGTCTGCCGGCCAATGCTGCCGTAGCCATAGATGCCAAAGGTCTTGCCCAGCAGTTCCACCTGCGGCAGCAGACCGTAGGCCGCAGGCTCCTCGGTGCGCCAATGGCCGTCCTGCACAAGGCGATGGTAACGGTCGGCGCACTGGCAGATGGCCAGCAGCAGGCTGAAGGTCATCTGTGCCACACTGTAAGTAGAATAGCCCGGCACGTTGGCTACCGGCACGCCATGGCGGCGGCAGGCCTTCAGATCAAGGTTATCCGTGCCGGTGGCAATGATGCCCACCCACCTGAGCTTCGGGCACTGGGCCAGAACGGCTTCGTCGATGCGGCACTTATTCAGGAACACGATCTCCGCATCCCCGATGCGCGGCACCACCTCTTCCTGCGCGGTGCGCCCATAGCGGGTGATGTCCGGCACAAGCGCCTTCACACCCGACCAGTCCAGATCTCCCTGCTGTATGGCATAATCTTCCAGAACCACTGCTTTCATTTCAACTTCCTCACTTTCACATCATACGGGATACAGTGCCAGCACGGTGCCCTGCGGGCTTTCGCGGCTTTCCAGCGCGGCATAGCCTCGAGCCAGCAGGATGGCAATGTGCACCCGGTCGGCCAGCGGGAGCCATACCGGCGGCACATTCTGCGCAAGGCACCCGGCCTGCAGCAGAAAACACGGTGCCAGACTGTCCAGCGGACGGATAGCCCGCAAAGCAAACCCCTGACGCAGATACAGCGGGATCAGCTCTTCTGCCGCACATTCCACCACGGCCCACCGTGCCCGCTGCCGGGCAAGAAACTCCTGCCGGGCAGCAGCCGCAGCCAGCAGCGGCGCAAGGGTCTCGGCGGCATGGCCGTCAGGCCCGGCTGCCGGGGTCAAAAAATATCCGCCTGACGTGCGGTTCCAGCCCAGAAAGCGGCGCAGCGCAGCCGCTGCTGCCACATCGGCATCCATGGGCAGCAGGATGCACCCGGCTCCCGGCACACCGCGTGTACTGTACACGCCCCACACCTCGCCTACCGTCAGCATCCGCAGCACCTCGCTGCGCGGACGGTACACACTGCTCACTTCGCTCTGCGCCAGCCGGCAGAATTCCTCCGCCGAAAGCCGCCTTACCTGCCGCGTGCGCGGCGGGTCACAAACCTGGATCATTTGGTTTCCCCCATTCTTTTTCAGTATGCATCCAGCATACCGGACCGGGGGCGAGAATCGGCGCGAAACAGGGCCGTTCTTTTTTGTTTTACAGATCCAGCGTTACATCCTCGCTCAGCACCTGACCAATGGGCTTTGCAATGCACAGGTCGGCTTCCGCATCTGCCCCGGTGGGCTGCATGTTGATGACCACCAGATGGTCGCCCCGGAAGTACCGGATCAGTCCTGCCGCCGGGTACACCACAAGGCTTGTGCCGCCGATGATCAGGGTATCCGCATGGCGGATGGCGTTCACCGCGCCGGACAGCACCTCCTCGTCCAGCCCTTCTTCATACAGCACCACATCCGGCTTGACGATGCCGCCGCACTCGGTGCAGCGGGGCACACCGGTGCTGTTGGCAATGAAATCCACATCGTAGAACTTACCGCAGCGGGTGCAGTAGTTGCGCAGGATGCTGCCGTGCAGCT
>UMHV01035211.1_pt1 | contig 10322 bp, 6 predicted proteins | sample 1965621 | NCBI WGS metagenome assembly UMHV01 (sample SAMEA4836108, study PRJEB28245) | human gut metagenome | biome: gut microbiome; material: fecal sample | place: Denmark | collected 2008 | reverse complement strand
TCAAAAATTATAGATAATTTTGATAACGAAATTTTTCTTGTTGGTGGCACTGTTCGTGACTATTATATGGGTTTGGAAAGTGTTGATAGAGATATAATTGTAATGGATGAAAACGCAAGAACTTTTTCATTAAAACTTGCTGATTTACTTGATGCGACTTTTGTTCCTTTAGATGAAGAAAATCATATTTACAGATTAGTATTAAAAGACAAAATTAATTATATTGATGTTACAAATCCTGTCGGAGATTCTATTGAAAAAGATTTAATGCGAAGAGATTTAACAATAAATGCTATTGCCGTAAATATTAGAACAGGCGAATTAATAGATATTTCTGGCGGTGTAACTGATATAAAAAACAAATGTTTGAATTATGTAAATGAACTAAATTTTGTTGATGATCCGTTGAGATTGTTGAGAGTTTACCGTTTTCAGGCACTGTATGGTTTTGAACTAGCTCCGGAAACGGTTAATGCGGTTTGTAAATATGCTGACTTAATCCACAAACCTGCAGTTGAAAGGATTAATCATGAGATTATGGCACTATTTTCAGGTAAATACACTGATAAAGCACTTGAAAATATGAATAAAACATGGATTTTGGAAGAAATTTTCCCATTTGTAAAAGAGTTGAAACAAGTTCCTCCAAACTCTCATCACCACTTAGATTTGTTTCATCATTCGATAGAAACCGTAAGACAAGTGCAAAATTTATATAATTCAGCATCAGATGAAGTTAAAGAACATTTGGACAAGATTGATTTTGGCGGTTTTTCAAGATTAGCTCATTTGAAATTAGCTGCGTTTATGCACGATATTGGCAAATTTTCAACTTGGACAATTGAAGAGGGAAAACATCGTTTTATAAAGCACGATGATGTTGGCGCAAAGTTAGCAATTAAATTTTTGAAAAATTTACACCTTTCAAATAAACAAATTGATTACATTTCAATGATGATTAAATATCATATTTATCCGTCACATGTAATGAACTCCCCACAAATCACAGAAAAAATTATGATGAGATTTGTTCGCAAAATGGGCGATAATTCAATTGATGATATTATTTTGGCGCAAGCAGACAGGTTATCAGCTAGAGGCCCTGAAATTACTGATGCTATTGTTGAGAATAATATTACATATTTGAATATGTTATTGAGATTTTATTTGGAAACTCGTGAAACGTTAAAACCACTTCCAAAATTATTGACAGGGAACGATGTTATGCAATTGTTGAACATCAAACCTTCAAGAGAGTTGGGAGAAATCATGGATGCTTTGCATGAAGCTCAATTATCCGGCGATGTTTTAACAAAAAACCATGCTATTGAATTTGTAAAAAATTATTTTAATAGCTAAATTTTGACAAATTTTATGATATTAAGCGTAATCTTAACAATTATTTACAAAAAACTTTAACTAATTTTTTACTGTTTTTTGATGTAAATACTAATTTTTTATTGAGTTTTTATTTAAAAATATAAAAATTTTATTTAAAATGTCACTATTTTTAATAAAAAATTCAAAATTATGTCTTAATATATCCTTTACATTATCATCTATTATGGCAATTTTTTTTTTGCCCGACTTTTAATATTAATGTGTAATGGTATAATAGTTGTGTAGTTTTATAAACCAGACGTAATATGATAGATAAAGTTAGTATAGCAAGTGTAAAAAATAACAATACCCCTAAAAGGGATAATAATATGCAAAAAAATCCGGCATTTAAAGGCGGGTTGGCTGATTTGCCTATTTTATTGGTTCAACAATGCGAAAAACAACCAATGGTAAACGTATCTGTTTTAGACTTGTCTACTGCGATTGTTCCACGTACTGTTATCGAAACTAAAGAATCTAATGGTTATGCCGGCTTTGAAGCTTTTAGACGTGAATCATCTGGTTTAATTGTTAACTGTTTAATTCCTGGATTTATTGTAGCAGGCGTTGCAAAATTATTGCAAAAACCTATTATGAAAGGCTTTGGCAAGTCAGATCTTTCTACAACTTGGGCTAACGAAAATGCAATTAATAAAATCCATGATTTCTATGCACCACATTTTGCAGATGCATCATTAGATCAACGTCAAAAAGTATATAATACATTTAGAGATGAATTGGGTAGTTTGTCAGGTGTTGATGGTTCTGAAACAAAACATTTTGCAGATATATTTGGCATTAAAACAGGCACTGATGGTAAATTTGTTGGTAAAATCGGCAATGACAAACTTGATAGAGCAGTAAACGAACTTGTTGATGATGTTCTTGCAGAAAAACATACATCTAAGAAAGTTAAAGAAGCTTATCGTTCAATTGTTGAAGAAACTCATATTGCGGAAAATATCAAATTTAAGTCAGACAAAGGTTTCTTCTCTAACAATTTAGAATCACTATGTGATGATACTGTTAAAATGTTGCGTGGCGTTATTAAAGAAGATATTAAAGATGCTAATAGCTTATCGCAATACTTCAAAAAAGCTACAAAACTTGTTAACTGGAAAAGTATTGGTGGTCTTGGTGTAATTATTCCGCTTGCAATTTCTATGCAGCCGATAAACAGATGGATTACACACAAAACATCAGGTCAAAAAGGCGCACCAATTTATAAAGATTTTGGTAAAGATAGCGAACACAAAGAAATGACAACAAAAGAAAAAGCTGAATTGCTTGCTCAAAAATTCATTTCTATTGGTTCTATGGTTGGTGTTTGCGGTTTATCAATGTTTATGGATAGACCAATTTTGAAAAACATCTTCCAATTCAAGGGAATTTTCCCAACAATGGATCAGGCAAGGATTATTTCTACTGCTACATTTGCAAGCCGTATGGGTGCATCTGAAGACAGAAACGAACTTAGAGAGGCAACTGTTCGTGACATTGCGACATTCTCAAGTTTTTATTTCTTAGGTGATTACGTTGCAAAGGGTATTGCAACATTCCTAGAAAAGAAAAATCCTGGAACTCACTTAATTAATAAACTAAAAGATGCCAAAGAAGGGGCTAACCCAATACAAAAATTATGGAATTGGGCAAAACATACTTCTTTGAAATCATCTGATGAATTAGCAACAATTAAAGATAAAAGATTAAGAACTATTTGCCAACTTGGTAACATTGTGTTCTCATTGTTATCATTAGGCGTATTTATCCCATTATACACTAGGTCGAAAACAAACAAGAAACGTGCAGAAGAACTTGCGAAATTAAATGCGGACAAAAACTCCACCGCAGGCTCAAATGCTGAATCCGGCTCGAAAACATCGAGTTCCTCCGGCTCTACAAAAACATCATCCTCCACGTCGACAACGACAACATTAGGCTCTGATGATTTTTCGAAAGCCATAATCAAGGATAACACAGCATTTAAGTCATTTATTAATTCGTAAGGAGAAATTTAATTATGAAAATTCAACCAATTATACCCCAATTAAAACAACAAGAAAACAACAAAGAAAACGTTCAATTTAATGGTTTAGCTGATGCAGCAACATTAGGCTTGAGATTTTTAGATACAAACCAAGCTTGGGGCGCAAACGCAGTAGATCTTGGTTCAATGGTTATACCGAGAACTACAGTTGATATGGTCAATAGAGGTCCTGCAGCCGGTATGGAAACAGGTCGTCGTGAAGCTTCTGGTACAATTAACCACTCTTTAGTTGGGGTATATGGAACATTAGCTGGTCTTGTTCTTGCAACTACTCTTAACAATAAATATGGCATTAAAGCACATAAATTGTTTGTTGATGACGAAACTCTTGAATTGTTAGGAAAAGCTTGGGATAAACAGGTTAAAGCAGGAAATCAATCTCCATTAAATGATTATTTGCAAGATGTATTCAAAGGAGCTGAAACTCGTATTGGAGATGAGTGGAAAACTATTCCACAAGAAAAAATTAATGATGTTGTCGGCAAATATGCAGAAGTTTTGAATGGAAAAGATGCACCAATAACAATTTCAAAAGATTTAAAAGAATATGCAAAAGCAGTTATTATGAACTCTACCGGTTCTGAAAACTCTTTCAGACTTGGTAAGGAACAAAAAACAAATTCTATTTCAAACATTTTAGATAGCATTTATAACGTTTCAAGAACATTTGTAAATGATAAAGTTGGCAATGCCTTCAAAGAAAGCAAAGATATTAATACTAACGCATTCTTAAAATCAATGAAACGTATGAACTTAGGTCGTTCAATGCTTGGTATAGGTATTGCATCTGCTGTTGGTATGTCAATTCAACCGTTGAATATTTATCTTACTAAAAAGAAAACAGGTAGTGACGGTTTTGTTGGTGTAGAAGGTCGCCAAAAAGATAATTCAGCAGGATTTAAAGCATTAAAAGTTGCATCTGCTGCTATATTTGGTGGTGGAATTATTGCTACAATCGGTGCAAAAGGTGGTTTGAGCGGATTGATGAAGAAAATTCAGTTCAAAGGCTTAATTCCTACACTTGACCAATTTAAGTTTATTTATGGCGTAACTATTATGTCAAGATTTATGGTTGCACGTGACAAAGACGAACTTCGTGAATCTATTGTAAAAGATACTTTAGGTTTCTTTAACTGGTTAATTTTAGGTAACTTTGTTGCTAAAATGACTGCAAATGCAATGGATCAAAGTTTGTTAAACTATAGCGAAAAAGAACACGGCAAAGGCTTCTTCAACAAGATTTTGAAAGCTCCTATGGTTACTCGTGATGAAGTATTACATAGAGGATTAAAAGCTGCAGGCGTTGATGTTGTTGAAAACGGTAAAGCATTGTCATTCAAACAATTGTTGGGCAAATTAAAAGATGCAAAAGTTTCAGAAGCATTAAGAAAAGAAACAAAAGGTAAAATGAGAGCTTTAAGTATTGCTCAGGTTGCAGGTTACTTGTATTCTGGCTTGGTATTAGGAGTTGGAATTCCAAAACTGAATATTTATATGACAAACAAATCAGAAGCAAAAAGAAAAGCTCGTTTAGCTGCTGAAAAAGCTAAACAAGCTCCAGATGCTCCAAAAGTTGCACCAAACAAACAAGCTGAAGCTCTAAAACAACCTCAGCTTGATGCAAATGAGCAATATAAAGCTATGATAAAACCTGAAAGCAAAACTTTTTTAGGAAAATAACGTTATAAACCCAATGGATAATCTTTAGGAAATTCATAACCGTTTTGTTCTAAAAGAATTGTACAGTACGAACCACGATTTCTATCTTTACAATTATCTATTAATTGCTCGTGTGTTGGGAATTGTTGACCGGTTGGTGCGCAATAGAACCCTCTTACTTGATTGCTATTAAAGTTGCAGCCACCATTTTTGCATAAAATAAATACAAAAATATCTTTACCTTTTTCATTTGGACCTTTTTCGCCATTTATATCATACCAAATATCATAACAAGCACCAACTTTAACAGACATTTGAGAACCGTCAACAAATCTTAAAGTTGCCATATTCCTGCCAAAAAGTGTTCTTTTTTCGATATCTGCACTTTTTATATAAGGTTTAATATATGTATTTAGAAAATTATATGCAGAATCTGAGTTATCCATTTCTCCAATAACCCAATCTTCTCTTGGTCCTAAGTCATTTTCAGCAGAAATAAGAGCTTGATTGATAACAGAAACAAATTTCTTAATTCTGGCAGTTGCTTGTTGTCTTTTGTAATGTTGCATCAAAGACGGCATCGTCATTGCCGCAACAACACCGATAATGCCGAGTGTGATTAAAACCTCTGCAAGTGTGAAAGCTCCACACCAATGTCTGAAGTATGAACCAACACTGTCACAGAGGGCTACGTGCGTAGCACCTGGTCGTTTTAGTGAATGGTGAGTGGTGAATAGTGAGTAGACCTTATCAGTAAAGATGTAGGTTGGGGTTTCTAACCCAACAACGTTTCCAATCATACGATACTTCGGACTGTTGTCCTCAGTATGACAATTAAGAGAGGCTAGTCGACGATTGCCCCCCCCCCGACAAAGCCCTTGCAACACAAGGCATTGAGCGGTTTCAATAAACTTTTAAATTTTTTCATAAATCTAGCTCCTCTATATTTATATTTTTTATTATAACTTATATTTTCAAAAAATTCAATATCAATCACCTATAATTTTTGCTTCAACCTCTTTCATAGCACTTACACTATTATTCAAACTATTCGCTAATTCTGCTGCCGTCTGCGCATTATAAAACTTTCCACTCGTAACCATTGATGTACATTCAAGTTGCGACAAATCATCTTCATCATCAACATTAAACGCAATTACGTCAATCATTACATCTTTTCGGATTTTTATTAATTCCATTACATATTTACACGGGCTTTCATCACAATTTTCTCCACCATCAGTTAACAAAATTATATGTTTTTTCCCCACGTAACCTAAAAAATCGTTTTTTATTGCTTGTTTAAGTGAATACGTAATAGGCGTCATTCCACGTGGTTTAACACTCTGCAATGCTGAACTTATACCAATTCCACTGTTTAATTCAATTGGAGAAATTAAACTTGAAGCTCTGCACGCCTCATAAGGAGTAAACCCCATTCTATGTCCGTAAACTCTTAAACCAACATAGATATTTGGATTTAATTTTGGCAGTAAATTTCTCATCGTATCAATCATCAAATCAACTTTTCTTTTTCCGTCTAAATATTCTGACATACTATTTGAAAAATCCAATATAAATAAAACTCTTTCATTTTCTCTAATATCAGGAGAAGAGCCGTTTCGATAAACATTATAATTATCTGCAATAACCGGCAAATTAATCAAAATCAACAATACTAATATAAATCTCAACATGCACATATTTTATATTGACTATTCACTATTCACCACTCACTTTTCACTATTCCATTTGACGATTATTTTTGCTTGCAATATTATAATATATAGTTGAATTATTCGTCATTCTGAACAAAATATTGAGATTCTTCGGCAAAACCTCAGAATGACTGTGCGGAGAATCTGTTTAACAAGGGATAAATTATGAATAGCAAAGAATTAATAAAACAAGCCGAAAAAAGCTTAACAAAAGAATTTGAACAAATAGAAGATATCAGAGATTTTAACCAAGAAAAAGTTTTAAATGCTTTTATAGAAAACAAAGTTGCACCGGAACATTTTTATACCGTATCAGGTTACGGGCATGATGACTTAGGGAGAGAAATTTTGGATAAAGTTTTTGCAGATGTATTTAAGGCTGAAAAAGCGTTAGTCAGAATACATTTTGCATCAGGCACACACACTTTGGCATGTTGCCTTTTCGGAAACTTAAAATACGGGGATAAATTAGTATCTGTTGCAGGTTCACCTTATGACACAATGCAAGAAGTTATAGGAACTGCAGGCGACGACGAAACAAAGCGTTCTTCATTAATCGGAAACGGTGTTTTATATGATGAAGTTCCTCTTAAAAATGGAATGGAAATAGATTTTGAAAAACTCGAAGAAAAAATTGACGAAACAGTTACAATGGTTTTAATTCAACGTTCTAAAGGCTATTCAACCAGAAAATCTTTATCACTTGAAACAATTGAAAAAATTTGTAAAATTGTAAAATCTAAAAATCCAAACTGTATCTGCTTTGTAGATAACTGCTATGGAGAATTTGTAGATACAAAAGAACCGTTAGAAGTTGGAGCTGATCTAATTGCTGGTTCTCTTATCAAAAATCCTGGAGGTGGAATTGTTGAAGCTGGTGGATATGTTGCCGGAAAAGAAATTTATGTTGATAGAACTGCAAATAGATTGACAGCTCCAGGAATTGGCTCTGAAGGTGGCGCTATGTTTAATCAACACAGATTGATTTTTCAAGGCTTGTTTATGGCTCCTTCAGTTGTTTGTGATGCCGTTAAAGGGGCGATATTGGCAGCTAAAATTTTTGATGAAATCGGATATGATAGCGCTCCAAAATATTGGGAAAAACGTACTGATATTATCCAAAATATTACATTTGGTTCAGCAGAACCACTAGAACATTTTTGTCGAACAATTCAACAACTATCACCTGTTAACGGTTATGTAACACCAATTCCGGAATATGTTCCTGGTTATGAAGATCAAATTATCATGGCTGGTGGAACATTTATTGAAGGATCTACAATTGAACTATCAGCAGATGGACCTTTGCGTGCGCCTTATACTGCTTATATGCAAGGTGGTTTAAATTATGCACATGTAAAAATTGCATTATCAAAAATTTTAGATAAAGTTGCAAAATAACTCAATTTTACAAGGTTTTGAAAGTTTTGTTAACTTTTTTTAAGTGCCGTATAACCACTTATAACTAATTCTTTAGGATTAGTCCGCTGAATTTTATTAGAATAATTTCAAACTTTGATTTTTGTGATATTATGTGATTATACCCCTAGAATTTGGGTGAAAATAGTTTACATAGTATAAGAAGAGGAAGGTTAAATATGTCATTACCAAATGTTGCATATTTCTCAATGGAAATCGCATTAGATCAATCTTTGAAAATCTATTCAGGCGGTTTAGGATTTTTAGCAGGCGCTCACATGTTGTCTGCAGGTTATTTGCAAATGCCGATGGTCGGTGTAACTATGTTGTGGTCTTACGGGTATTACGACCAACGTATTGCACAAGATGGTCAGGTTGAAGTTGCTTATATTAGAAAATATTATGATTTCTTGGAAGACACTGGAGCTACTACAGAAGTTGATATTTTCGGTGAAAAGGTTAAAGTTAAAGCTTATTTAGTAAAACCGGAATTGTTCGGTTCTTGCCCTGTATATCTTTTGACTACTGATATCGACGGAAACAGTGAATGGGCTAAGAGCATTTCTCACAAACTTTACGATGGAAATGAAAAAATAAGAATTGCACAAGAAACTGTTTTAGGTGTTGCAGGTATTAGAATTTTGCAACAAATCGGTTATAAATTCGATGTTGTCCACATGAACGAAGGTCACGCACTTCCTGCAGCATTTGAATTATTAAGACAAGCAAATAATGACTTAGAAGAAGTTAAAAAGAAAACTGTATTTACAACTCACACACCTGTTGCTGCTGGCAACGAAGTTCACTGGGTTGATACATTAATGGATGGTGGTTTCTTTGCCGGATGTTCAAGAGAAACTGCAGTTAAATTAGGTGGAGAAAACTTCTCTCTAACAGTTGCTGCTTTGAGAATGTCAAGACTTGCGAACGCAGTATCTCAATTACACGGACTTGTTTCTAATAAAATGTGGGAATGGGTTGACGGAAGATGCCCTATCAGAGCAATCACTAACGCAGTTAACCTTCACTACTGGCAAGATGATAGAATTAAAAAAGCTGAAACTGCTGAACAATTACTTGCCGTTAAACGTGAAATGAAAGAAGAATTATTTGAATACGTTGCAAATGTAGCAGGTAAAAGATTTAACCCTGACGTATTAACTATCACTTGGGCAAGAAGATTTGCTGACTACAAACGTGCTTGGTTAATTCTTATGGATAAAGATAGAATTAATAAACTTCTTGACGAAGACAAAATCCAAATCATCTTTGCTGGTAAATTCCACCCAGATGATGTTATGGGTAAAGAAATGTTTAACAAACTTCTTAACCGTTCTCATAGCTTGAAAAACGTTGTTGTTCTTCCTGGTTATGAACTTGAACTTTCAGGCAAATTGAAACGTGGTTCTGATATTTGGTTAAACACTCCATTAAGGCCATTTGAAGCATCAGGAACTTCAGGTATGTCTGCTAACGCTAACGGCGCACTTCACTTATCAACATTTGACGGTTGGACAGTAGAAGGTACATTCAACGGTATTAACGGTTACACAATAGAATACCCTGAATTAGATGATGAAATGCCTTGGGAAGAACGTCATTGGAAAGACCATGAATGTATGATGAATATTATTGAAAATGAAATTATTCCTACATACTACGAAAATAAGCAAGAATGGGCTAGAATGATGCGTCAAGCTATCAGAACATCTGAAGCTTACTTTAACTCAGACAGAATGGTAATTGAATACTACAACAGATTGTATAAACCAATTGCTCACAATGATTCTAGTTCTGGCGAAAAGAAAAAAGAAATGAATATTTCTGAAACTCCAACATTTGATGCTTGGACATTCGCAAATATCAAGTAATTGATAGAATAAAGAATAATTAACAAAAGGCTCAGTTTTAACACTGAGCCTTTCTGCTACATTGATAAATTTAGATCGCGCAACAAGTGCGCGATGACATGTTTATTTTACATTTTACCAATATTTGTCATCGCGGATTTATTCCGCGATCTTTTTGTTAATTAAGTCCTCCCTTTTTGAGGGAGGATTTAGGTGGGTGCTGATTGTTTCATGTCCCCTTACGGGATA
>UMHV01062490.1_pt1 | contig 10416 bp, 9 predicted proteins | sample 1965621 | NCBI WGS metagenome assembly UMHV01 (sample SAMEA4836108, study PRJEB28245) | human gut metagenome | biome: gut microbiome; material: fecal sample | place: Denmark | collected 2008 | reverse complement strand
TGTATTATTATAACTAATGAATAAGGAAGAATTGTTAAAAAGGTTTGGAAAAAACGTTAAAATAGAACGTATTAAGAAAGATCTTACGCAGGAACAGCTTGCAGAGAATATGGACGTAAGCCAGAATTACCTAGCCTGTATAGAATGCGGAAGACAGAATATGTCTTTGGCTAAAGTGTTAGAGCTTTCTCAGGCACTGGGGATAAATATTGAAAATCTATTAAGATTTTCATAAACTCTTAGAGAGAAAATCTGGTTTCGTTTTTCTTTACTATTTTTCTGCCGCAGGAATATGTGGCATAAGGCTGTGGATTTTCTTTTATTGCATTATAATCTTTGTCTTCTTCAATTTTAAAAACATTGAAATCGGCGTCTTTACCTATTTTAATTGAGCCAATTGTGTTCTCCAGTCTTAATATTCTTGCAGGATAGATTGTTAAATATTTAATCAGCTCATCTATTCCAAGTGTATTTTTACTGTCTGCATTAATTGCTTCTTCCAGAAGATTATAATTTTTATCAGGAAGAAAACTCTGCGATGAAAATCCGAAATTTCCCTTAAAATACTTCAAAACAGTTTCAAAATCCAGCTTTTTATTGCATATCTCAGTACTGTAGTAAGGCTGGTAAATATATTTGACACCTGTTACAGCGAGTTCTTCAAGCTCACTTTCTGTAAGATAATTCGCATTTGCCGCAAGCACTTTATTTGTAAGCACCTTTAAATTGTTAAGGTATTCAACCGGATTTAATTCCTTGCTGTATGGCGAAATTTTTCTCAATCCCATAAACTTGTGAAGTAAATCAATATCTGAAAAACCATGTTCCAGCCATTCAATTTCATCCTGAGATTCAGCAAATCTTGTCATTAACAGCATATTGTGTTTTCTGCAATATTTTGAAAACAGGTTCCACATTTTTTTATGAACACCGGATTCTGAATTGAGCATTATTCCAATGTGGGTATGCTCGCCTTTATGCTGTATAAGGTCTTCCACTTTTGCCCGCATATCTTTAAACTGTTTTTTACTTTTTTCAGAAGTATCTGAAAACACTTCAAAAAACAGATATGTTTTTATAGGCAGTTTATTAATTGTTTCAAAAAACTTAAATTCTTTTGATACCTGGGCAACACAGGTTGTGCCAGCTTTTATGGCAGTCTGAACTCCGTCGTCAAATGATTTAAGCTTTTCACTCCTGTCAAATGAAAAATACTGCGTTAAGATATTAGCCCATTTTAGAGAATAATTATCAGCCCTTACTCCTGCAAAATTATAGTTTTTGCTGAAATTTTTGAAAAATCTTTTAAGTTTATTTTTCAAACAATTTGGTTTTGTTTTTCCTACATTAGTATACTGAAATTGTGTCAAAAGGTCTATAAACCCCGGAGTGATTACTGCATTTCCAAGGTCTTTAACATATTTTGCATCAAAATTTACCTCACTGTTCGGGATAAGATTTACAATCTTGCCTTCATCCACAACAAGCGCGGTGTCCTCCAGTATTTTATCTTCTGATGTCAAAATCCATTTTGCTTTATAACACTTCATAATGTCCCCTCTTTAAACTAATTTTACATTACAGAGCTCTAAAAAGCAAGATGAAAATTGCTTCTATCTTTTTACGGCACTTCCCGGAACGTAATCTACAGCATTGATTTGATCTGCATACAGAATATTCCATAGTCCTCCGTTAGATCCTTTCTCTGCCCCGTTTGGACCTATATATACTCCGAATACATCTCTTCCGATTTGATTTGGTGGCTTTATTCCGTTAGTATCTACTGTTATGTCAAAACATGCTGTTGCGTTTTTTTCTTCTTTTTGAATATTTCCGTCAGCATCTACAATAACATTACCGTTTTCATCAGTTACATTTTGCATAAACTTTCTTTTGCAGGTAGCATATTTCAAAATCTGCAATATGCTTCCGTCAGCAAGAACAAATTGAGGTCCCCCGTACAAACCATTTTTCTTGTAGTATCCCGCTGTTCCGCTTCCATCGCTATCTCTGGGAGAGGAATACTTGATAGGTTCATCATGGCATCCTTTTTGTGTACTGCTGCAGCGTTTCATTATTTTAAAATATTTTGCAAGAGTATCAGCCAGTTCATCTGAATCCGCCATCCCTGATGTAATATATTCAAAGTTAGTTTCACCATAGTCTGCCTGCATCATTTTTAAAGCATTTGTTATGATTGAAGCAGATTTTTTTGCTCGTGTTATGTACTCTCTATCTTTATATTTACCAATAAGCGTCGGCATTGTCATAGCAGCGACGACACCAATAATACCAAGAGTAATTAAAACTTCCGCTAGCGTGAATGCGGAACGGGATAATCCCGAAGCGTGAAAAAGCCCGCCGGCGCTATCTAAGCCCCCCCCCCCTCTTTGAATTTGCAGCTATAATTAGGTTTTGCATATGTCCTCCTTTTAGATATTTACATTATTTATTATAAACCACAGGAGGACAATATGCAAGTCATTACATATTTTGCGGGTCAAAACGTTTATCAAGCTCAAAAAGTGCATCTGCTGTATAAGCATCTACTTTATGGAATTCTTTTTCGCCTTTCATTTTTACCATTATAGGGAATGGGTCAAATCCGCCGTCTTTGTAAATTCCATGCTGGAAACCGTCTTTTTCCAAATCCTGCTTTGCAACACCTACAATGCTGCCATTTTCGTAAGCAAAATTGTATCTGGTAACTCTCGGAGTTTCATAATATTCGTCTAAAAGGTCATCATAAACATTAGTTTCGTATACTTTGTCATTATGATAAAATTTTTGATATGTGCGTCCTTTACCTTCTTCAATTATAGCATACTTAAGCTTTTCAACACCTTCAAAAGGCTTGGTATCTCCTAAGCCAGGCAGCAGAAATGGTTTTGTTTCAACTCTGCCTTCTTTATATGGTGCTAATATTTCAGGAGTAACTTTTATACGGCGCTCAACCGGTGGTTCTTGTGGTGGAGTATTATTTTTACTATTCTCAGTTTTGCCGGAATCTGTTGCAGCATCTGAAGAGTTTGTATTTTCGGGAGCTTTAACCTCTTCAGTTTTACTGGTTTGTTGTTCCGGTGTATCTGTATTTTTTGAATGTAATTCTTTATCATTCTCGGAATTCACGCTGTTATTGTTTTGTTGTTCTTCTGTGTTACTGTTTTTCGCCGCAGATTGTTCAGTTGTTTCTTTATTCTTTGGCGATTCTGCTACTGTTTCAGTTTTAGGCTTTTCCTGTGAACCATTAGCTGATGCTACCTGCTCTTCCTGTGCAGGTTTTGCATCCGGAACACTTCCCTCCGTACTTTTCGGCGCTGCTGCATCTTCTGTTTTTTTAGGTTTAATAATTTTTTCAGGTTCTTCTGCCGCTCCAGGTTTTAAATCCGGACCTGAATTAGGTCTGGGCTTTAATTTGCCCTTAACACTTTCAGCTGTATCTTCTACTACCGCGCCTGAAGGTTTTTTACCTTTCCTGATAATTGCATAAGTCGCAAGACCTATTGCAGCAAGTCCTGCCAGACCGTATCCTATTTGTTTAGCTGTAATTTTATGTTCTTTTTTCTCTGAAGGCTTATTGTTTTCAGCAAAAGCCGGTTTATAATTGTAAGATTGTATTGCGTTAATTCTCATTTTTTATTCCTTAATCCTCCAAGCATAAAAAACATGAACAAAAAAAATTTTGCTATTAACCGTAAAATTCATCTGCATAATATGCAAATTCCAGATGCCCGACAATAATTGTATCGCCATCTTTTACGCCCATAGATTTCAGTTTGTCGAAAACCCCCATTCCGGTTAATATGTTCTGGAAGCGGATAACCTGTTCAACGTTTCTTGCATCTGTAACCTGTGCAAGCCTTGATATTTTTCCGCCCATTATGATATACGTATCTTTTGAAACTTTACTGATTTCAAAGGCACTGTCATCGTTGTTATACGCATCCAGGTCTTCTTCTACAACAATATCAGATACCGGCTTTTCAATTTCGTCGACTTTTTGTGACATAAAATTTAGTAACTTATCAATATTTTCACCGGTTACAGCCGAGATTAAAAATACGTCACCGGATTTCTTTTTAAACTGGTCAAAAAGCTGATTTTTTCTTTCCTCATCAATTGCATCAATTTTATTTAACGCAATAATTTGATATAACGCTCCCAGCTTTTCTGAGTGTTTTTCAAGTTCAAGATTAATCTTATCATAATTATCCATCGGATTTTCCGCAGTTGTATCAATTATATGAACAAGGAAACGGCATCTTTCTACATGACGCAGAAAGTCGTGTCCGAGCCCGACCCCTTCCGATGCACCTTCAATCAGCCCGGGAATATCTGCAACAACATACCCGTCGCCGGAAGGTTTCCGGACAACCCCGAGGTTTGGAATAAGTGTTGTGAATGGATAATCTGCAATTTTAGGCTTTGCAGAGCTAATTCTGCTTATGAATGTTGACTTGCCGGCATTTGGCATTCCCAGAAGCCCTACATCCGCTATCAGTTTGAGTTCAAGAGATAATTCTCTTTCTATCGGCGGCTCCCCCGGTTCACAGAACTGTGGAGCTCTTTTTTGAGCAGTCGCAAATCTTGCATTGCCTCTGCCGCCTCTTCCTCCTTGTGCAACAAGAACTTTTTGCTCATGGTGTACCAGATCCGCAATAATATTGCCAGTCTTTAAATCTTTTACAACTGTACCAACAGGAACTTTTATATATAAATCTTTTGCGCACTTGCCATGACAGTTTTTTATTCCGCCGTTTTCACCGCTTTCTGCTTTGAATACGGATTTATATTTAAAATCCATAAGAGTTGACATATTTTCATCGGCTATCAGATAAACATCTCCGCCTTTGCCGCCGTCACCTCCTGCCGGACCTCCTTTGTCAACATATTTTTCTCTGCGCCAGGCTACCATTCCGTTACCGCCCCGGCCGGATACAATTCTAATTCTTGTTTTATCTAAAAATTGCATTTTATTTATATCCCTTATACATTCAGGTACCGCAGTCTTAAAACGGTTTAAATCCGCCAATTTGAGCGTTTCCCTTTTTTGATGCCGCTAAAAATTTTTTTATTTGTATTATAATAATACTATGAAAATGATAAAAGAAAAATTATTTACCAAAACCGCTGTTGAGATTGGTCCGGACAGCGGGTATGACAATTATATAATGGCTATTGAATCAAGCTGTGATGAAACAGCCTGCGCTATCGTAAAGAATGGGCGTGAAGTGGTTGCAAATGTTGTTGCATCCCAAATAAAAACTCATGAAAAGTTTGGCGGAGTAATTCCTGAAATAGCTGCACGCGAACATCTTGATTCCATTAATATAGTAATAGAAGAGGCTTTTGAACAGGCAAAGAAAAATGCCGGAATTGAGCCGGATGATATTACTGCTTTTGCAGGAACCGTTGGGCCGGGACTTGTAGGGTGCCTGCTTGTCGGGTTAAATGCTGCCAAAACTCTTGCGCTTGTGTATGATAAGCCTTTTATCGGAGTTAATCATCTTAATGCTCATCTTTGCGGCAATTATATTGATACAGAATTAAAACCTCCTTTTATGGCATTGCTTGTTAGCGGAGGGCATACTCAGATTATTGATGTTAAATCCTATTCCGAACAGCATATTCTTGGAGAAACTATTGATGATGCTGTAGGCGAGGCTTATGATAAAGTTGCAAGACTTATCGGGCTTCCTTATCCTGGTGGTCCAAGGCTGGACAAACTTGCACAGGAAGGTAACAGCAAAGCCTTTCAACTTCCGCAGGCAAAAGTTGACGGTTATAATTTCAGTTTCAGCGGTTTAAAAACAGCTGTGTTGAGATTAGTGAAGGAGCTTAAGCAAAAATATAATACAGAAGAACTTCCTGAAAATGTTGTAAAAGATGTATGTGCAAGTTTTCAGGAATGCGTGTCAGCCGCTCTTTTGAAGAAACTTAAGCGCGCTGCCGAGGAAAACGGATATAAGCAGGTTGTTATTGCCGGCGGTGTAGCTGCTAATTCTGAAATCAGAAGGAAGATTTTTAATCTCGAAAACGAAGGCTACAAAGTTTATGCACCACCGATGAAGTACTGTACTGACAATGCTGCAATGGTTGCTTCATGTGCCTATTTCAATACAAATACTTTTGATGATATTAATGTAGAAGTATTTTCAAGAGTTAAATGAATTTTTAACAAAAGTTAATATTTCATATTTTTTGTGCAATTTTTATTTTTCATAAACCTTACTAAGAATAAAATATAAGGTTTACAGTGTGCAGATAAATAGCTTTGATAACAGAAAATATGAATATTCACGCCCATCGTTTGAGGGCTTGACAAAACTTATGAGCAAGCGGATTTCAACTAACCCTGAATATCTTGAGCACTTAAGTCAGGTTTATACGCGGGAACAGGGTAGTGTAGGTAATTTGCCTAAGGATTTATTTGAGCTTTTCCGTTCCAGATCAAGAGAAGCTAATGCCGAAAATATAAAAAAAGTTAAAGATGCACTTAATGATGCAAATATGCTTTTAGCCGGGATTGAGGAGCTGAAAATTCGTATAGGCAAAGAGATGAAGCCAAACAGCTTAATTAATCAGTTTCTGCCTAAGATAGCCAAAATTAATATCCAGCCTGAGAGAATTCCAAGAATTATCACTGAAATGAGGAAGCGCTTTACGCCGGATAAGGAAGTCTTATCTGTCTTCACAACTAAAGCCGGAGCACTTCTCGAAAACAGATTTAAAGAAATCGGACTTCTAAAGCAGACTGACAGAGTTCAACTAACATATATTGACCAGGGAAAATACAAGAATACCTTTAAAATGCGTCTACTTGACGAAAATGATAAAGATATTATTCATCCTAAAGTTATTCTAAGTTTTAAATCTCCAAGATCTGCTATGGAACAAATTAATGTTCTTTTAGGGATGATGAAAAAATACTTCCAAACAATTAAGCCAAAGGAATATCTCAGTGTCGTAACTAATGTGCTTGACCACGCATCTTCTAAGGTTGTACCTCCAAAAGAGAAAGACTTATATAAAAAATCACTTCTTGAAATCTACAGTAAAATGAAGATGAAAAATGAAGAAGAAAAGTTTATGGATCTAATCAAGCGCACAATGTATGACGAGATTAAATATAACGGAATAGGTCCTGAAAGCAATCTTACACAGTTTATCAAGCGCTCTGCGGGACATCCTATGACTGCATCGGATTATATTGATGTGTTTTACCTTAACACTCTGAATAATGTCGGATTGTCAGAATTTTCTGATAAAGCTCTGCCTGCTGTAAGAAGAAAAATTAACCTTCATAAATACGGTTTATTCCATGATGATTTAATTATGAATAAAAATAATATGGTCGAAGACCGCGTAATTGATTACGGCGGGATTAAACCGTTGAGAGGGATGGAAGAGCTTTCGCAAAACGGAATTGCACGCAGATATTATCATAAAATCTCGCAAATCCAGATGAAAGATGAAGTGAAAACCCAGCTTAAACGTGTTGAATACTGGAATAATCTTTACAATTCTGCGGTTAAGGCTGAAATTCCAAATCACAAGGATATATTGCTTGCTCTTGAAAAGAGCCGTTCTTTAATTAAACCTGAATACTGGCATCTGCTCTCAGATGTTAAGGCATCTTTGTAAGCTTGCAGTGTTAACCTTATTTAAAATAAAGTCAGTGATTTCTTTTTCAAGTTCGCAGCCAAAATGAGCATTAATTTCTTTTATGAAATAGCAAGGGCTTGTCACATTAATCTCTATAATCTGTCCGTCAATTACATCAAGTCCTGCCATACAAATTCCCATTTTATTTAATTCTTCTGCTACAAGCTGGAATTTAGCTTTTTCTATGTCGCTTAATTCTGCTTTTATAATATTTGCATCACAGTGTTCATTGAATTTGAAATCATCATTAGAAGGAAGCTTCTGTACACAATAGTCAAGAACTTTATCCCCGAGGAATAAAACCCGTTTGTCGCCGTATTTAGCTTTTTCAATATATTTTTGCACCATAACAAGTGTAGACTGGTTATTTGTCATTGAATTGATTATTACAGCAGTATTCTTATCACCTTTTTTAAGGCACATTACTCCTGCCCCAAAGCACCTGTTGAGAGGTTTTAAAACTATTTCCTCATGTTTATCCAGAAATTCCATAATGTCTGATTTTGATGAGGTAACGATATTTTCCGGCATAAATTCAAGGAATTTTACTGCGTGAAGTTTTTCGTTAAAGTCCCTTATCGAACGCGGCTCATTCAGAACCATAGTTTTATTTCTGTCTACAAAATCAAATATGTATGTTGAATTAATATAGTCCATATCAACAGGCGGATCCTGCCTGAACATTACAAGATGAAATTCTTCTATTTTTTTGTGAATATCCTGTTTATCATAAAATATGTTTCCGCTTTTTTCGTAAGCTTCATAGCAGTGAGTATAAGCCTCGGCATCGATAAGACTCAGCTTATCAATGGTTGTAATAAAAACTTTGTTATTCTCATTAAGCATCTCTCTGATTAACCAGAAGTTTGTCACAAGGTTATTAAACTCAAAATACTTGAGTTCTATTCTGTCAATAATAAATAAGATATTCATAAAATCCCTCTTTTCAAAAAAATATTACCACCAATGATTTTTAATGACAATCTTAGAGGCGGTAATATTTTAATATTTATGGATTATAAATAGACGGACTATTTAATTTCCTCAGGATTTAATATACAGCAGGTTGTATTATTTACCTGCATCAACTGTGCGAATTTTTGCAAGTCAGCCTGTATTTCAGGGAATGTGTTGTAGTGCATAGGAATTACTGTTTTTGCACCGAGCCAGTCAGCTGCAACAACTGCGTGTTCTATGTCCATTGTATAATTTCCTCCGATAGGAAGAAGTGCAATATTTGGTCTATATAAATCCTTGTAAGCTTTAAAATCCGGTGTCAGGCATGTATCACCTGCATGGAAAATTCTTACACCTTCAATATCAAAAAGAATGCTTGCAGCAATTCCGCCGTAAGAGCCATCCGGAAGAGAGCTTGAGTGGTAAGCCGGTAAAAAGATTGCGCGTCCCCAGTCATAATTCAGCCAGCCGCCCGGGCATACAGGACGGGTTTTAACCTTTTTCCCTGCACAGTAAGATGCAACTTCTGTGATTGCTGTAATCGTAGCTTTTTTTTCTTTTGAAATTTCAATTGCTTCGCCTAAATGGTCTGAATGTCCATGGGTTACGAATATATCAACAATATTTGACTGCTTATAATCGTATTTAGGATTTATTGAAACAAGCGGATCAACAAGAATTGATTTGTCGCCGGTTTTGATTTCAAATGCGCTGTGACCGATGTATTTTAAGTCTACCATATTACTCTCCTTATTTTTCGTTGTAAAACGTTTTGTTTCTCTTGTATTAAAATACCATTTTTTATTATAAAATACAACTATGGATTATGAAAAATCAATGAAAAGATGTATAGAGCTTGCTAAGAAAGGACGGGGAGCAGTTTCGCCAAATCCTCTTGTCGGATGTGTGGTTTATGATAAAAACGGAAACCTGATTGCTGAAGGTTTCCACGAGAAATACGGTGAAAAACATGCAGAGCGTAATGCTCTTTTGAAATTAAATAATGACGAAGCAAGGGGCGGAACTCTGTTTGTAAATCTTGAACCTTGTTCGCATTTCGGGCATACTCCGCCTTGTGCAGATTTAATAATTGAGCGCGGGCTTAAAAAAGTCGTAACCGGTATGCGTGATGTAAATCCTATAGTAGCAGGCAACGGCATCAGAAAGCTTCTTGATGCAGGTATAGAAGTTGTTGAAGATGTTCTGAATGATGAATGTAAAAGACTTAATGAGGTTTTTATCAGGAATATGACGGAGCATAAAACCTTCGTTGCTATAAAAACCGCAGCAACTCTTGATGGTAAAATTGCAGCAAAGAACGGATCTTCAAAATGGATTACAGGTGTACAGGCTAGAGAAGAGGTTAAGGCTATAAGGAAAACTTATGATGCGATTATGACATCTTCTGATACTGTTATTGCTGATAATCCTACAATGGAGCATAAGACAAAAATTATATTAGACCGCAGACTAAAAACAGATTTTACTTCAAAGATATATAAATCCGGCAGAATCTTTGTCTTTCATGATAAAACACTCGATGCTCCAAAATTAAACGGAATAGAATTTATAAAAACTCCGGTTATAAGCGGGATGCTTGATTTAGAGTTTGTATTTAATAAGCTTTATGAATTAAGAGTGATGAGTGTGCTTATTGAAGCCGGAGGACACTTAAACGGATCTGCAATAAAATATGCAGATAAAATATACCACTTCATAGCACCTAAAATCTTAGGAGATAATGAGGGACGCTCGTGTTTTAATTCCGGAAGTGTTACAGATATAAATGAGAGT
>UMHV01024523.1_pt1 | contig 10440 bp, 9 predicted proteins | sample 1965621 | NCBI WGS metagenome assembly UMHV01 (sample SAMEA4836108, study PRJEB28245) | human gut metagenome | biome: gut microbiome; material: fecal sample | place: Denmark | collected 2008 | reverse complement strand
CCGCTACTGTTTCAAACAACATGCGTAAAATTCACAGTAAAGATACTGCCATAGAACTTTTACTTCGTAAAGCTCTATGGCACAAGGGTTATCGATACCGAAAAAATTATAAAGCACTACCTGGTTCTCCTGATATTGTTCTTACCAAGTATAAAATTGCTATTTTCTGTGATAGTGAATTTTTCCACGGAAAGGACTGGGAAATCCTTAAGCTTCGTCTTGAAAAAGGAAAAAATCCCGATTTTTGGGTAAAAAAAATAGAACGAAATCGTAATCGTGATTATGAGAATGATAAAAAACTTCTATTTCTAGGTTATACCGTTCTTCATTTCTGGGGACAAGATATCTCCAAGCACACAGATGAGTGTTTACAGGCTATCGAGGAAGCTATCTGGGATGCGCGCTTCTCCGATATTACCACAGATTATGACATCTCCGAATAAATCCACAAAAAACTGCCCTACCACATCTCTCTGAGAAAAATGGTAGGGCAGTTTTTTTGTATATTTTTTACGCCTCGTATACCAGCTCGCCGCCAAGATACGTCCGGCACACCGGAATGTCTTTGATCGTGCTCTCATCCACCTCAAACGGATTCTGACCCAGTACGACGAAGTCTGCCATCATGCCTTCTGCGATCTGGCCTTTCACGTTCTCCTCGAAACTTGCCTCGGCACTGCGGATCGTGTAACTGTCGAGTGCTTCCTGTACGGTGAATTTCTGATCCGGCAGGTACGGGCCGACATGGTCGCGCAGCGTTGTTCTTGTGACAGCGCACTGCATGCAGGCGAGGGCATCCGGCAGCTCTACCGGGCAGTCAGTTCCGTTGCTGACGGAGACGCCGTTATTCATCAGCGTCTTCCAGCTGTAGCTTGTGCTCGCAAGCTCTTTGCCGACGCGCTCCTCTACGATATGGTTATCGTAATCGAGGAAGATGCTCTGTGCGTAAACGTGAAGATGCATTTTCGCGATTTTTTCAAGCTGATCGGCTCTTGTGATCTGGCAGTGCACGATGCCGTGGCGGTGATCTTCTCTCGGGTTTTCAGCAAGGGCTTTTTCATAGGCACTTAACACGCGGTCGAGGCACGCATCACCGATCGTGTGAACTGCAGCCTGCATGCCGTGTGCATTGGCGTAGCCGATCATCTCATCCATGGTTTCCTGGGTGAATACCGGGATTCCGCAGGTGGACGGGTCGTCTGCGTATGGGCGACTGAGGAATGCTGTTCTCGCACCGAGTGCGCCGTCGCCGAGCATTTTCAGCGGTCCGATTTTAAAGCGGTCTGTGCCGATGCCGGTCACATTTCCAGCCTCAACGAAACCTTTTAAGGATTCCAGATCGGTAAAGTTGCTCTGCTCGTAAACGCGGACGGTCAGCTCGCCGGAATCCTCGAGTTCTTTGTATGCTTCGTTGACGGTCTGCCACGGAACGGCGCGGTAAACGCAGTAATCATCACTCTGGCTGCTGGTGACGCCGTAGCTGTTCAGGGCTTTGCAGGCGCTGCGGATCATATCTTTGATTTCCTCTTTGCTCGGCACCGGAATGCTGTCGTAAACCGGTTCCATTGCATTGTCGAAGAATCTTCCGTCCGGCTCACCGTTTTCCATACCGATCTCTCCGCCCTCCGGCTGCGGGGTATCTGCGGTGACGCCGAGGAGTTCCAGCGCTTTGCTGTTGACTACGAGGCAGTGGCCGCACGCTCTCGTCGCGCAGATCGGAACTTCAGTTGATACGCGGTCAAGATCGTAGCGGTTCGGCATGCGGTCCACGTCCGTGAAGTAATCCTGATTCCAGCCGCGGCCCATCAGCCATGCGCCGTCTTTTCGCGGATGCTCTTTCTGGAAGGTGTCGAGGCAGGCGAGCATATCTTCCAGGCTTTCGGTATGTGCGGCAAGCTGCGCTTTCAGCAGGGAGCTTCCGTAATTTAAAAGGTGCATATGGCTGTCGTTAAAACCGCTGCAGACGAATTTTCCGCCGAGGTCTACAACTTTGTCGCCGGCTGCTGCAAGGGCATCTGCCTCTGCGCTGCTTCCGGCGAAAACAAATTTGCCGTCTTCTACTGCAAACGCTTCGACAAGCGGCAGTTTTCCGGTGTAGACAGCTCCGTTTTTGTAAATTGTTTTCATATCATTATCCTCCTACTGTCATCTAAATTTGATTCTATTCTTTTCTGCCCATTTGCGCAATATACAAATTCAGACACGCTATTCTCTTGCGTGTCTGGATTCGCTTTTGAATATTTTTTATTTCGTTTTCTCTTCATAGAACAGGCAGGCGTTCTTGTCTACCGTGCCCTGGCCGAAGTTTCTTGCTTTGTAGTCTTTCAGCAGTTTGAAATACTGGTTCGAGAGAATCAGGATCACTGCTACGTTGACGAAGGTCGGGATCGCAGATGTGATATCAACGACAGTCCAGATAAAGCCCTGGTTGTTTGTCTTTACCAGATAGATCGTCCACAGTACGCCCGGCAGAGCGCGGACTGCGTAGAAGATTTTCATGACGATATCTTTCATCTTGCCTTCTTTTTTATACAGATGCTCCAGAATTGCCAGATAGTAGGTGAACCATCCGCCGGAAGTCGTTACAGTAAAAATGACCATGATGACTGCCAGAAGGATGCTTCCAAATTTGCCGAATCCGCTTGCAAATGCACTTAAAGCAAGTGTTCCGCCGTTCGTTCCGTCGGTCCAGTTTCCGCTTAAGATAACGGAAAGTGCGGTGATCGTACAGATAACCATGGTATCAAAGAATACCTCGAAAGATCCCCACAGACCCTGCTCTACCGGATGCGGTGTTTTTGCGGAAGCATGGATCATTGGAGAAGTACCCCATCCAGCCTCATTGGAGTATACGGAACGCGCCATACCCACACGGATAATCTCGCTGACTGCGCAGCCGGCAAAACCGCCGATCGCTGCTGTTCCGGTAAATGCGTTTGTTACGATGGCTGCAAATACGCCAGGAACGCGGTTGATGTTGATGATGATCATGCCAATTCCCATCAAGATATAAAGAACGCTCATAAATGGAACGAGCTTGCTGAACAGACTTGCGATTTTCTTCGTACCGCCGCTTGTAACGACATAGGTCAGAATGCAGAGCAGAACGCCCATCACGATAACGCCTTCTACTTTGAAGCTTCCAAGATTGATATTCTCAATACCGAACGCACCGGCTACGACCTGAGATGCGGTCAGGTTGGAAGAGGTTACGAAGAAGGTGGAGAAAATACCGATGCCGAAGATGAGCGCCGGGATCAGCCACAGCTTGCCCCAGTGGCGCTCCTCGCCAAGTCCGCACTCCATGTAGTAAGTCGGACCGCCGTAGTACTCACCTTTTTCGTTGGTGTGACGGTAGTAGCAGCCGAGGGTAACCTCAACCTGTTTTAATATCATACCAAGCAGAGACGAAAGCCACATCCACATAATGGCTCCCGGGCCACCTGCTGCAACTGCAGTTGCAACACCGGCGATATTACCGAATCCTACGGTACCGCCGATAGCGGTCGAAATCGCCTCAAACGAGGAAAGCATACCCTTTCCTTCACTTGCTTTGTCTTCTTTCTGGAACAGTTTTCCGCCGGTTCTCTTCATAATCCAGCCAAAGTGACGGAACTGGAAAAATCCAGAACGAACGGTAAAGTACAGACCGGTCAGAATCATCAGCGCGATCAGCGGCACGCCCCAAAGGACACCGTCCAGCCAGTTAAGAAATGCTATCATGTCAAAATCCTCCCTTTTTTCTTTTCCGGCAACAGTTTTCTTCAGACGTATCCTGTAACACCCGTTTCGTCTTTCGTTCTCCAACCAAACAGATTTCCACCCCCGGAACCTTTTGTCACGGTTCCAACTGCAGTACAATAAAAAGAGCAGCGGTCTTCACCACTGCTCCATTAAATCTACGTTCATGAAGCAATAGCTCCTCCACCAGTACGGTGAGAGTGCACAGCCTGTTCGACTGTACCCCAACGCAGACAGTTTTTCGGGAACTGCCCCGTTTCGGCGAATGCTCCTTTCCCTGCCCGTCCCAGACCCCGTTGTCTCAGGACAGCTACTCTTAGCCTTCGCGCCTCTATTGCCGAATATGTATATTGACAGGTATTATCATATGTTTCTTTTCGCCACTTGTCAATCGTTTTTTCGACATTATTTTACAAAAATTTTATATTTTCGAAATTTGTCCCGATTTATTTGAGATTCTCCCCGTCGATTTTTTCGTCCCGGTAAAAATACTCGCGGTTTGCTGCCAGTGTGTCCTGCAGATCTCTTCCCACCTGCAGATCTTCCTCTGTCGCCGGGATGGATTTCTGTCCGAGGAAGAGAACGTCTCTCATAATTGGTTTTACCATTTGTGTTTCCTTTCTCTTTCGGCCTTAAAGGCCGAAATCGTTTAATTTTCTATTTGAATCCACATATCGCACGATGTGCATCCGATTACGGTTTTTCCGCCTTTCTGCTCCAATCGTTCTACTGTTCCGCTGCAGAACGGACAGATCCAGTCAATCTGTTTTCCGGCTTTGACGGCCTGCATCATGTTGACGAATTTTGTCGTATCTACATTTTTCGAATCACAGTTCTGCGTCCAATCACCGGAGAGTTCTTTTCGCAATTCGCCGTTTTCATTCAGAATGACGGTATCGCCCTCCTCGATGTTCCGGTCATACAGCATCTGATCCTCCTGGCGGATGCGCGATTCGTTCCCGTTTTCATCCTGTAACACAACAACTGCCATGACAGGCTCATCGGCGCTGCGTTCCTCGCAGCCGAAATCGATGTCTTCGTCGATCCGCACTACCTGATATTTCATTTAAAAATCCCCCTTACTCTGCTATCGTAAAAATCACAACCCGCTCCCGGCTGTCCCCGCCCGGAAACAGATCCATACAGTCGATCTCATCGAGAAATTCCAGTTCCGGCACCGTCATCAGATACGAGATATAAGCATCCGACGGGTAATAGAAAAACAGCTGGATCTCCCGCGGATTTTCGTAGTACGATTCCAGCAGTCTTGCCATCGCTTTTCTTAAGATTTCAAGCGAAAACGGGTTAAAAAAATACACCCGGTCCACTTCCACAGGAACGGGAAAATTTTCGGCGCTCTCCAGCACAAACTCCGTCCGCGCACCAGAGGCCGCCGCCTTTTTGTTTTCCATTGCCTTCGCATAAATCCGGTCATCATACTCCACACCGATGGACCGGCACCGGGTCTGCGCCGATAAGAAGAAATCCACGCGGCCCTTTCCGCATCCGTAATCGAGCAGCGTATTTCCCTTTCGGATCATCCCTGTGTTTGCCATCCGTTCCAGCACGCAGTATGGGGTCGGCTCATACGGATACCGGTACAGATCCGACCGGCTGTCATCCCGCCCCATTGTGTGGATCTGCAGCAGCTTGTCCCAGCGGTTTTCGTTTTTATCCTCTCTCATCGCCCGTCTCCCGATACTGTTCGAATAATTCCAGATACTCCTGTTCCACCGCAGCAAACGGCCGCACCGTGTAGTCCAGCGTGATGTGAAGTTTCGGCGCATCCCCCGCCTGCGGTTCCTCCAGCAGATTTGTCAGATCGTACCACAGCAGATCATTGTCGATCTGTTTCATCATCCGCTGCTCCTCCGCCGTCAGATCACTGCCAAGATATTTCTCATAAATCACCGAAAGCAGATGGTCCTCGATCTCGCGGTACCGCGGCATTTCCTGTTTTAATGGCCTCGGCACGTCCGACATGTAACACTCGCTCGCGTCATGCAGAAGGCACGCCAGCACCAGCCGCCGGGAATAGCCGCGCGCGGCCGCCTCTTTCGCACAGCAGATGCAGTGCTCTCCCACTGACCAGAACGTCGTCACATGACCGTTTCCGCGGCAGACCATCGGCAGCGCATGCGCAAAATCCTCCACACAGAGCAGTTCCGGGGCGGGATGCACAGGGTCAAAATGTTTTCTTGTATACGTTGTTATTGTGCTCATTCTTTTATCTCACTATATGATTTTACTGCCGGCTGTCCCGCGTGCGGCTCGCCGATGATTTTTTCCATCCAGACCATATCGTACCAGCGGTCGAATTTGTAGCCGCAGTTGTGGAAGGTTCCCACGAGTTCGAATCCGAGATGCGCATGGAACTCGGCGCTGTTTTTCGTCAGATATTCATCCTCGACCTGCGGATAGCCGATGCAGGCGTAGAGGTTCAGAATGCCCATTTTTTTCAGGCGGTCCGCCAGCTCTTCATACAGTCTCCGGCCAAGGCCTCCTTTTCTTGCATTGTGATCGAGATAAATGGTCAGCTCGCTCGACCAGTCGTATGCGGCGCGGCCGACAAAGGCATGTGCGTATGCATAACCTTCGATTTTTCCATCCTGCTCGATGACGAGGTATGGATATTTTTTCATGATATCACGCATGCGGTTCTCAAATTCTTCCAGAGACGGCACGTCCCACTCGAAAGAAATGACGGTGTATTCTACATAATAAGCATAAATCTCCAGAATGCGTGCGGCATCCTCTATTTTTGCATCTCTGACAGTAATTGTACTCATAATAAATTCCTCCTCTGACCGTACTGCTTGCGTTTTCTGAACTTTATCTTATCACTCCGCTGAAAAATGGACAACATGATTTCCAGATTTCCTTTTTTTCTAAATTTTTCTGTGCTCTTTGCTTTCTTTCCTGTATAATAAAAGAAACAAGACGGATCACTATTTTTCTTCTTAATGAAAGAAAGGAACGTGCCTATGAAAATTTTAAATCTCGAAAACGAAAACCGGAAATTCACCAAATCCATCGAAAATTTCCACGTCATGGAATATCTCCAGGATTCCAGCGTCTCGCCGATGACTGCCATGGAGGAGTATTACATGAGCAAAATGAATGTGCGCCGCCGCCAGGTTGTCATTGAACTGGACAAGGAGCACTCCGCGATTATCCAGTCCGGTGCGATGCAGTGGATGGGCGGCCATGTACAGGCGACCGCCGGAATCAAAGGGATCGGCGACCTGTTCGGAAAGGCCATCAAAGGCGCCATGACAAAGGAATCTGCCGTAAAACCGGAGTACGTCGGCGACGGATATCTCGTGCTGGAACCGACCTACAAATACATCATTCTTGTGGATGTCGAGAAATGGGGCTCCTCCGGAATGACGATTGAGGACGGCATATTCCTCGCCTGCGACGGCAGAGTCAAAAACAAACTGACCGCCCGCAAGAGTATTTCCTCCGCTGTCCTCGGCGGTGAAGGCTTCTTCAATCTGAGCCTCGTCGGCAGAGGCGCCGTTGCCCTCGAAAGCAACGTACCTGAGGACGAGCTGATCGAAGTCGAACTCGAAAACGACGAACTGAAAATCGATGGAAACCTCGCCGTCTGCTGGTCCTCCAACCTTGATTTCACCGTAGAGCGCTCCACCAAAACCCTCGTCGGCTCCGCCGTCAGCGGCGAAGGCCTCGTCAACGTCTACCGCGGAACCGGCCGCGTCCTCATGAGCCCGGTCGCCCCGACAGATTCCCTGCTGACTGCAACCAACACGACCCAGGCGAACCCCGCTGTGAAAAACAACCTTCCGCCGGAAAATTAAATTCGAATCCTCTCCGCCCCTATGCCTAATACGTATAGAAAAAAGTCAAATTAAACCTCGTTTTTGATTGACACTTTCTTCAAAACATGTTAGCGTAAAATACGCATTTATCTTTACATTCTTAAGAAAAACCATACGATAAAATACATGTTCTGGAGAAAATGATGAATAGAATAAACTGGACTGAACTGAAACCGCAGATTCAGCAGGTCGGGCGATTAAGTCTGCCTGCGATTCTTACACAGATTACTACGATTGCGATGCAATACATTGATTCCGCGATGGTCGGCGCGCTTGGGGCGAATGCTTCGGCGGCGATCGGACTGGTTTCGTCGACGACGTGGCTCCTCAGCGGTACGATTTATGCGGTTTCAGCCGGTTTTTCTGTTCAGGTAGCGCATCAGATCGGGGGAAATCATGACAAGAAGGCAAGGGATGTTGTGCTGCATGGCATCGCGTCCGCGCTTGTTGTGTCGGCTGTTTTGTGCCTGATCGGGCTTCTGATCAGTCATCCGCTGCCGGGGTGGCTCGGCGGTGCGCAGAAGATCCGGCGGAATGCCACGCTCTATTTTATGATGTTTGCCATCATGCTTCCGTTTTCCCAGCTCAACTCGCTGATGTCGTCCTTCCTGCAGTGCAGCGGTGATATGGTGACACCCAGTATTTTAAATGCCGTCATGTGCGTGCTCGATGTCATTTTCAATGCTCTTTTGATTCCGGTTTTCGGTGTCATGGGTGCCGGTATGGGAACGATGCTGGCCTGCGCCGTCATCAGCCTCACGGGTGCCTGGTTCTGTTGTGTCCGCAATCCGCGGCTGCGTCTCCGCCGGAAGGAAAAAACGGTTTTCGATGCGAAAATTCTGAAAACTGCATTCAAAATCGGTGTGCCGGTTGCCGTACAGGAAATCGCGATGAACAGCGCCATGGTTGCTGCCACCATGCTGATTGCCCCGCTCGGCTCCATTGCGATTGCGGCCAATTCGTTCGCCGTCACCGCCGAAGGCCTCTGCTACATGCCAGGCTACGGCATCGGTTCCGCCGCGACAACGCTCGTCGGCAGAAGCTACGGCGCCGGAAATTACAAGCTGGCGAAACGCTACGGAAATATCTGCATTGCCATGGGCGCAGTCCTGATGGCCATCACTGGAGGTCTGATGATGATCTTCTGTCCGTTCGTCTTTAGCATTCTGACTCCTGACCCGCAGGTTCGCTCGTTTGCCGCCGAGGTACTCCGCATCGAACTGCTCGCCGAGCCGTTTTTCGGCGCTTCCATCGTTGCCGCCGGAGCCCTCCGCGGAACAGGCGATACGTTTGTGCCAAGCCTTCTGAACCTTGGCAGCATCTGGGTCATCCGCCTCGGTCTCGCGGTGCTTCTCATCACCCCGCTTGGCCTGCGCGGCATGTGGATCGCCATGGCTATCGAGCTCTGCATCCGCGGATTGCTGCTGCTCTACCGCCAGCATACATCGAAATATTATAAACTGCCCGCAGCCTGACTTGGCGGCAGCGTATAGAAAAAGCGCTTATTTGAGATTTCATTCCCGCCTCAAATAAGCGCTTTCTATTTTACCTTATCCCTTGTTTCAATTCACAGTCGGTATTTTCACGGAGTCTGACATGTCGAAAATAGTTCGACTGTGACTTGCCTCATGTCTGTGGAGGATACCGATTTCTCTCCGCCCGCCACTGCCGTTATGTTTCTTTTAACAATTCATCCCACCACTTTAGAAGCGGGAGACTTCTTGTCTACTGGTATTAAAACTGAATCACTTCCGGCTCATCCGTAAAGGAGCTGATCATTGCCGTTGCGTTCTGGAAATTTTAAACGTCTCAACCTCCACAACCCGCTCTTTCCCTCTCGTTCCCCAGATCATCAGATGGACCTTATATTCCACCGAATCCCGTGCATAAAAGAATGGCTCCTCGCGCAGCAATGATGCGCGTTTTCCTTCGGCTTCCAGTATCTTTTTCCGTTTCATTGCCTGCTCCTGGATTTTTCGGATCTGGGTTCCTTCTTCGCCGGTGAAGCGTCGTTTCGGGTAATTCTGTGCTTCGCGGGCCAGTTTTTTTTCCAGTAAATCCACGACTTTCGCGTGGCGGCTCGTATGCAGCAGTTTTGCGATCTGTTTTGCGAGGAGTTTTCCCTGCCATTTTTCATAAAGTGCAAGATACCGCAGCAGCACTTTATCGCCTGCCTCCGATGCCAGTTTTTTCATCTCCGTAATTGCCTCTTCCGTCGCTTCCCACCACGGGCATGACGGTACGAGATACTGATCCGGCACGGCCGGGTAGCAGCAGAAATTGAGCGGCGGGAAATTGGCCAGCGATGCCAGACGCATTTCTTCCTCGGTGCAGAACGCCTCGCCGAGGTATTCCAGCTTGTCCAGCAGGATCGCAATACGGAACTCAATCTGCCGCAGATACTCGTATCCGTCCACCCAGAAATGACCCGTTTTTCCGTAATCAAACAGATGCACTTCCAGTGAAAGGCGGCTGAAAAACAGCGTGCACACCGTCTCTTTCTGCCGCACGATCAGAACGTACTGCTCCCCGTCTTTTTCCAGTGCGGCATCTATTTCTCCCTCGTATTCCTTCTGATACGTTCCCGTCAGCTCCGCGTCATGAAAAACGAGAAAGCTCTCTGCCGCATCGTTCATCAGATAGACAAGCCAAATCTCCTTTTCTCCTCCCCCGTACCGCTCACCCGGAAGCAGCAGCTCGAACTGCCCCTGCGAAAGAAGCACATCCAGCCTTTCCAGTTCCTCGGTCCATGTGATATTTTCTGCAATTTCCATTCCGTGATTCTCCCCTGTTTTCTTTTACTTCCTATGATACACCATAAAAAGGCTCCACTGCAATCCAAAGCAGTAGAGCCCCT
>UMHV01014851.1_pt1 | contig 10476 bp, 8 predicted proteins | sample 1965621 | NCBI WGS metagenome assembly UMHV01 (sample SAMEA4836108, study PRJEB28245) | human gut metagenome | biome: gut microbiome; material: fecal sample | place: Denmark | collected 2008 | reverse complement strand
CTGCATCTGCCGGTCACTTTGTCGAGTGACCGGCTTTTTTGTTTTCCAGGAGGAGGTTTCTCAGATGGCTCTGCCCCATGACCCCATCATGCTTTTGAGCATGGTGAACCTGAAGCTGCGCGACTACTATCCCAGCCTCGACGCACTGTGCGACGACCTGGACGAGGACAAGGCCGCGCTGTGCGCAACGCTCGCTGCCGCCGGGTACGGATACGACCCGGTGCGGAATCAATTCGTATAAATTCAGGAGGATGCTTCCATGATGCAAGGTACCTATTATAAAGAGTGGAGCCGGATGCTCGGCCGCGAAATGGAGTTCAAGGTCTATGGCACGGCCGGTGTGCCGGTGCTGGCCCTGCCCGCCCGCGGGGGCCGTTTCTACGATTGGGAGAACAACGGGATGCCCGAAGCGGTGGCTTCCCTGCTGAGCAGCGGCAAGCTCCAGCTCTTCACCGCCGACGGCATCGACGCCGAGAGCCTGCTGGCCGGGGATGCTGCGCCCCGCCGCCGGGCCGAGATGCAGGAAAAGTATTTCAACTACCTGTCCACCGAGCTGGCCGCCCGCATCCGGGAACTGAACCAGACCGAGAAAGGCCAGCTCATCTGGTGCGTCGGCGTGGACACCGGTGCCTGTCAGGCCGTCAACTGCCGCCTGCGCCGCCCGGAGGTGTTCGGCGGTGCCATCGGTCTGTCCGGCCTGTACGACATGAGCCGCTTTCTGGGCAGCGCCGAGGACGACCTCGTGCTCCGCAATGCCCCCCTCGCTTACCTGACCGAGACCGGCCTCGTGGACAAAAAGGCCTTTGCCAAGGCGGAGGAGAACGACCTCATCCTCTGCGCCGGGCAGGGCAGCTACGAGGAAGAGGCACAGGCCGACACCCGCGCCCTCTCCGAGGCCCTGACCGCCGCCGGTCTGCCCGCCCACTGCGAGTTCTGGGGCAGTGATGTCTCCCACGACTGGTACTGGTGGGGCAAGGAGCTGCACCTATTCGCAGAACGCATCTTTGGAGAAGGAGAAAGTCATGCCTGAATTTGTGATCGGTGCCCGCGGGCATGATTTTGGCCGTCACACCCCGGATGAGCTGTTCACATCCATCGGCAAGGCGGGCTTTGCCTGCACCCAGCTGGCCTACACCAAGGCCATTGAGGGCGTGAAGAGCTATGCCGATGTCACCCCGGAACTGGCCGAGGCCACCCGCTCTGCTGCCGCCGCTGCCGGTGTTTCCATCGCGGTGAACGGCACCTACGTCGAGCTGAGCTATGCCGACGAAGACAAGCGCCGCGCCGAGGTCGCCAAGGTGCTGAGCCAGATCCCGGTCGCCAAAGTGCTGCACGCCGGCTGCATGGGCAGCGAGACCACCAACATGGCCAAGCAGCCCGGTGTCACCCGCAAGGAAGCGCAGGAAGCCCTTCTCCGCAGCCTGGGCGAGATCCTGCCCGTCTGTGAGGAGCAGGGGGTGCTGTTCGCCGTGGAGTGTGTCTACTACCACGCCATGAACACCCCGGAGGCCGTCAAGATGGTGCTGGACACCATCGCCAGCCCCAACCTGCGCGTCCTCTGCGATTTCGCCAACTACGTCGGCCCGGAGGACGCTTCGCTGGACGCGCAGCGCCGCATCTGGGACAAGGTGGGCAGCTGGTACGGCGACAAGATCGCCGCCGTCCACTTCAAAGGCCAGAACTTCCGGCCGGACGGCACCCTGTACTCCACCAGCCTGGAGGATTCCTGCGTGGACTATGCAGGCGGCTTCGCCATGCTGAAGCAGATGCCGCAGGCCGCCTTCCCGGTCCTGCGCGAGGAAGCCGTCCCCGCCCGCGCCGCCAGCGACATCGCCTTTATGCGGAAATTCTGCGAATAAGCTTTTGTGTTTCAGGAGCTGAAGAAACTCCTTCCGTCATCGCTCATGCGATGCCACCTCCCTCTAGGAGGGAGGCTTTAGGCCCCCTCTCCGAGGGGGCTGTCACCGAAGGTGACTGGGGGAGTCTCTTCAGCTCCTTCTTTTTTGTCTTCCGTGTTCACGAAAAATTCACAATTGAATTTTCATTTCCTACTTGTTCTGTAGGACAAGCTGTGCTACAATGCCCTTGTACGAAAGATACCCCCAAGGGGTAATTTGAAAGGAGTTGTTCCCATGAGCAGCGAGATGGAACCCTGCCCCCGCTGTGCCCTGCACGAAGCGTCCCCTGCCCCCTGCTGCGAAGATGCAGCTGCCGAAACAGCGCAGGCCGAAGCAGAGGCCCTGCACGCCTGCTGCTGCCGCCACAAAAAGCGGAGCGAAGAGGAGTACAAGAGCCTCATCCACCGGCTGAACCGCATCGAGGGCCAGATCCGGGGCATCCGCGGCATGGTCGAAAAAGACGTCTACTGTGCCGACATCCTCGTGCAAGTGGCGGCGGCAAACTCTGCGCTGAACGCCTTTTCCAGAGAGCTGCTCAGCCAGCATGTGCGCACCTGCGTCGCGGACGACCTGCGCGCAGGCAGTGACGAAAAGCTGGACGAGCTGCTGAAATTGCTGCCCAAACTCATGAAATGACCCTTTTTCGGACAAGCTGACCCATCGCAAGGAGTGAGACTATGGAACAATACAACGTTACCGGCATGAGCTGCGCGGCCTGCTCTGCACGGGTGGAAAAGGCCGTAAACGCTGTGCCCGGCGTCACGAGCTGCTCGGTGAGCCTGCTCACCAACTCCATGGGCGTGGAGGGCACCGCGAGTGCCGCCGCCATCGTCAAGGCGGTACAGGATGCAGGCTATGGCGCCAGCCCCAAGGCAGGCGGGCCCACCGCCGCCCCGGACCCCAGCGCCGACCTCGACGCCCTGGCCGACCACGAGACCCCCAAACTGAAAAAGCGGCTCATCGCCTCCCTTCTCTTTCTGGCGGTGCTGATGTACTTTTCCATGGGGCACATGATGTGGGGCTGGCCGCTCCCCCACTGGTTCGACGGCAACCACGTCGCGATGGGCCTCGTTCAGCTGCTGCTGGCGGGCATCGTGATGGTCATCAACCAGAAGTTCTTCATCAACGGCTTCAAGGGCCTCCTCCACCGCGCCCCCAACATGGATACGCTGGTGGCGCTGGGTTCCTCGGCCAGCTTCCTCTGGAGCACCTATGCCCTCTTCGCCATGACCCGCGCGCAGGTGGATGGCAACGATGCTCTCGTCATGCACTATATGATGGAGTTCTACTTTGAGTCGGCCGCCATGATCCTGACCCTCATCACGGTGGGCAAGATGCTGGAAGCCCGCTCCAAAGGCAAGACCACCGACGCGCTCAAGAGCCTGATGAAGCTGGCCCCCAAAACGGCCACCCTCCTGCGGGGCGGCACCGAAGTCAGCGTCCCCATCGCGGAAGTACGCAAGGGCGATGTTTTTGTCGTCCGCCCCGGTGAGAACATCCCGGTGGACGGCATCGTGCTGGAAGGCAGCAGCGCCGTGAACGAGAGCGCACTGACCGGCGAGAGTATCCCGGTGGACAAGGCCGAGGGCGACAAGGTCTCAGCCGCCACCACCAACCAGTCGGGCTTCCTGCGGTGCGAGGCCACCCGCGTGGGCGAAGATACCACTCTGGCGCAGATCATCCGGATGGTCAGCGACGCCGCCGCCACCAAGGCCCCCATCGCCAAGATTGCCGACACTGTGTCGGGCTTCTTCGTCCCGGCGGTCATCTCCATCGCTGTGGTCACCACCATCGTCTGGCTGCTGCTGGGCCGGGAGTTCGGCTATGCACTGGCCCGCGGCATCTCGGTGCTGGTCATCAGCTGCCCCTGTGCGCTGGGCCTGGCCACACCGGTGGCCATCATGGTCGGCAACGGTCTGGGGGCCAAGAACGGCATCCTGTTCAAGACGGCCGCTTCGCTGGAAGCCGCAGGCCGCACCCAGATCGTGGCGCTGGATAAAACCGGCACCATCACCAGCGGCGAACCCAAGGTCACCGACATCCTGCCCGCCGAGGGGGTAAGCGAGACGGAGCTGCTGACCCTTGCCGCCGCGCTGGAGCGCAGGAGCGAGCATCCGCTGGCCAAGGCCATCCTCGCTTACACCGAGGCCAACGCCATCGAAGCCCCGGAAGTCTCCGACTTTGCAGCCCTGCCCGGCAACGGCCTGACTGCAACGCTGGACGGCAAAGAAATTTACGCGGGCCACGCGTCCTTCCTTGCAACAAAGGCCGCTGTGCCGGAAAGCCTGAAGGCAAAAGCCGCCGCGCTGGCAAGTGAGGGCAAAACGCCGCTCTACTTCGGCGGCGCGGGCCGTCTGCTGGGCGTAGTGGCCGTGGCCGACACCATCAAGGAGGACAGCCCCCGCGCCATCCGTGAATTGCAGAACATGGGCATCCGGGTCGTGATGCTCACCGGCGACAACCAGCGCACCGCCGACGCCATCGGCCGTCAGGCAGGCGTGGATGAGGTCATCGCTGGCGTCCTGCCCGACGGCAAGGAAGCCGTCATCCGCAAGCTGCAAGCCTCCGGCAAGGTCGCCATGGTCGGCGACGGCATCAACGATGCCCCGGCCCTGACCCGCGCCGACACCGGCATCGCCATCGGTGCCGGAACGGACGTCGCCATTGATGCGGCGGACGTGGTGCTGATGAACTCCCGGCTCTCCGATGTGCCCGCCGCCATCCGCCTGAGCCGCGCCACCCTGCGCAACATCCACGAGAATCTGTTCTGGGCCTTCATCTACAACATCATCGGCATCCCGCTGGCCGCCGGTGTGTTCATCCCCTTCGGCCTGACGCTGAACCCCATGTTCGGTGCCGCCGCGATGAGCCTGTCCAGCTTCTGTGTCGTCAGCAACGCGCTGCGCCTGAATCTGTTCGACCTGCACAGCACCAAACATGACCACAAGATCAAGACTTCCGCCCTGCCCGCTGCCGCGCAGCCGCAGGCTGAAGATACGACCGAACCCGTTTCGGAATCCACTGTCAAGGAGGAATGTTCCATGAAAAAGACCCTGCACGTTGAAGGCATGATGTGCTGCCACTGCGAGGCCCGCGTGAAGAAGGCACTGGAAGCTCTGCCCGAAGTCCACGAGGCCGTGGTCAGCCACGAGACCGGCACCGCCGTCGTCACCCTGAGCGCCGATGTCGCCAACGAGACCCTGAAGAAGGCCGTTGAAGACCAGGACTACAAAGTGACCGGCATCGAATAAGCCGCATCCGCCAAAAAGACCCTCTCCGGACATTGCAGTAAAGCAAGGTCGGAGAGGGTCTTTTCATCTTTTATAATCTCTGCAATCGTTCTGCGCCCTTCGTCTTCAGCCAGCGGAGCGCAGCCCCATCGGCCAGAGCAAGGATGCCCAATGCTGCCATCCATGCGGCCTCGACCGGCACGAACTGCGCCAGCACCAGCACCCCTACGCCCAGCACAAAGCCAGCGGCCCAGTTGACAAGCAGTGCCAGCAGAACACTGGGGTTCTGCTTGATGACAGCCATCTCGCTCGTCCAGTGGAACCGCGGCATCGTCACGCCCAGCATCAGCCCGGCGGCAGCTGTGAAAACAACATCCAATGCCACCAGCAGACCCGCCAGCAGGGCCGAAGTCCACGGTGTACGCAGAAGCACCAGCCCGCAAGCCAGGCAGAGCAGCGCGGGCGGCAGGGTGACCAGCAGATGCAGGTCCAGTTTCGCCCGCAGCACCTGCCATGGTGTCACCGGCAGGCTTTGCAGCTGCCACAGCTGTTCCCCTTCCAGCGAGACAGACGGCACGGTGAGGAGGTTCATCCCGGCCACCAGCACCTCCGTGAAGGTCAGCAGCACCGCGCCCAGCTCCCGCGCGGGCAGCCGCGCCGCCAACGCCCGCAGTGCTTCCGCTTTATATCCCATTGCGCCGCTGAGAAGCAGCAGCGCCAGCGAACCCATGGCGCAGTTGAGCAGATAGGACGCGCTGCTGCCCAGATGGAGCAGTTCCCGGCGCAGCAGCGTCCGCCGCAGCGAGGAACGGCGGGCCAGCCGCGCCCGCGTCCGTTTCACAGCCCCGCGCCGGGTCGTCATCAAGGTCAGATACGGCCCGGAAAGCGCCCTGCCCAGCGCCGCGCAGAGCAGCACGATGCCAACGGCCAGCACCAGCAGCAAAAGCGGTTCCCCGCAGGCGGCACCTCCCAAAAAGCGCCCCGCACCCGTTAGGGCCGTGTTGTTTTCTCCCAGCGCCGCCTGCCCCAGCACCTGTTCAAGCAGAGCCATTCCCCGCTGGTAGGCGAGACCATACACCACCGCAAGCCCCAGGGTTGCCGCAATCGTGACCAGCGTTTTGTGTGCGGCCCGCGCAGTGCAGAGAGCGACCACCCACCCCAGCAGCGCCGCCAGAAGGGTCGCTGCCCCGGCCAGCACCAGCGCCATGGGAGCCGCGCTCAGCAGCCCGCCCAGCGGAGAAGCCGCATACAGCCCATACACTACTTCTGCCGGGACCCAGAGCAGCAGCAGATAGAACAGGCACATCGCGTACAGCCCGCTCATCCGGACGGCAAAGATCATCCACGGCGGAATGGGCATCGCCAGCAGCAGGTCGTTGTCTCTGGCCTGAAACAGGCTCCCATAGCTGGAAAACGCCCCTGCAAACACGCCGACAGCCAGCGCCAGCAGCTCCATCGTCAGGAAGTACAGCGCCTCCTGTCCGGCGGGCAGCAGCAGCTCTCCCAGCGGCCACGCCAGCGAGAAGAAACTGCCCATCACCAGCAGCACGATGCCCCCATACAGCGCTCCGAACGCCAGTCGGCCCGCTCTGGTGCGGTGTCTGCCGGTGCTGGCGCTCCGGACAAGGAAGGCCCCCTGCTCCCGCAGCTGTTTCCGGAACAGAGCGCGGAACAGACATCTGGTCTCAGTGTCCATCCTGCACCCCTTCCAGCTCCAAAAAGACCGATTCCAGCGAAGCATCGCCCCGCACCTCGGCCATGGAGCCAGCCCGCACGAGCCGCCCCTGCCGGAGGATGGCCACCTGGTCGCAGAGCTTTTCGGCCACTTCCAGCACATGGGTGGAAAAGAAGATGGCCCCGCCTGCATCGCAGAAGGCCCGCATGGTCTGCTTGAGCTGGTGGGAGGCCAGCGGGTCCAGCCCCACGAACGGCTCATCCATCAGGATGAGTTTGGGCGCGTGGAGCAGTGCCGCCAGAATGGCCAGCTTCTGCTTCATGCCGTGGGAGTAGGAGCTGATGGGCTGGCCCAGCGCTTCGGTCAGCGCAAAGCGCTCGCCGTACACCCGCACCCGCTCGGCGCGAGCAGCCTCGCGGACGCCGAACACATCCGCAATGAAATCCAGATACTGGATGCCGGTCATGTAGCCATAAAGGGCCGGGTCATCCGGCAGATAGGCCAGCTGACGCTTGGCCGCAAGCGGGTCGTCCCGCATGGAACAGCCGTTCACCCGCACCTCGCCGCGATCCGGCTGCAAGATGCCGCAGCAGCATTTCAGGGTGGTGGTCTTGCCCGCCCCGTTCGGCCCGATGAAGCCGAAGATTTCTCCCGGCCGGATGGTCAATGTGAGGTCATCCACCGCCGTTTTCTCGCCGTACTGTTTGGTCAGATGCCGGATCTCCAGCATTCGGATCTCTCCTTTCGGTCTTGATGCGCTCCTGTTTGATAGCCAAATCGTATCATCCGCGGAAGTGCCTGTCAAGCATTTCGGCGCACGTCGGGATGCAAAAGCGGCACCAGCCCGCAAAGCAGTTTTGCTTTACAGACCGATGCCGCTTTCTGTTCATTTCAGAACTGCGACATTTTTGATGCCGTATCGTGCAAAAAGTTTCAGTGCTGCCAGGCCGATGCGTTCTCCGCTCACCACGATGGGAATCGCCGGCGGGCAGGAGACGGTGGGCATCGCGCAGATGCGGCCCAGTGCCGTTTCGGCGGGAACCACCTCCTGCGGGGCGAACACCGCCTGCCGCACGGTGCAGACCGGCGCAGCTTCCGCTGCCAGTTCCGTGAAGACATCTGCTTCCGGTTCCGGCAGAGCCGGGGCCGACGGCAGAGCCGCGCAGAGCCGTGCCACTGCCGCTTCCAGCCGCTCATAATCCTGCGCCGGGTTTTCGGGGGTGAACATCAGCACCACATACCGGGGGTCGGCATATTCGCACTCGATGCGTTCCTGCCGCAGAGCCTCGGCCAGCGCGGTGCCGGTCATGCCCAGTGCCGCCGCATCCAGCGTGAGTTTGAGCGGCTCACGGGCGGGGGCGTCCACCGCCAGCGGGAACGGACAGCCTGCCGCAGCGGCCTGCTCGTTCAGCACCCGGCGCATCCTGGTCAGCTGCCCGCAGCAGGAGTAGAGCCGCAGCGGATACCCCTCCGAAAGATACCGGTTGCACCGGTCGAGGGATTGCAGGATCAGATAAGACGGGCTTGTGGAGCCGAACAGCGCCAGCGCATTGCGGACTGCCGTTTCCTCCTGCACGGGCGCTTTCGGCCCCAGATGCAGGTAGGCGCCGCCGGTGAGGACAGGCAGGGTCTTGTGCCCGGAATCGCAGCACATCGCCGCACCCAGTGCAATGGGGTGGCAGCTGCCGCCCACCAGAAAGTTCAGGTAGGCACCATGGGCATTGTCCACCAGCAGCGGCACACCGTGCGCATCGCAGACCTTTGCAAGGGCCGCGATGTCCTGCATCCCGCCGAGATAGTCCGGGCTGGTGAGGTAGACGCCGAAGGGGGTTCTCCCCTGCCCGGCCAGCCGGTCCAGCGCAGCGGCAAGCTGAGCTTCGGTCACGGGGCAGCTGCACAGCGCCCCGGCAGCATCCGGCGCGGGCCAGAGCCACTGGATGTCAAAATCCAGCAGCGCAGCGGCATAGAGCAGCGCTTTGTGGGCGTTGCGGGCCGCCAGCAGCACCGGGCGCTGCCCGGCGGGGGCTGCCTGCATCGCCAGGCAGAGCATGGCCCGGATGCACTGGGACGAGCCTTCGGTGCTGTAATAGGTATGGGCCGTGCCGAAGAGCCGGGTCGCGTTGGCCTCGCTCTGGGCGATGATGCCATCGGCCTCGTACAACTCATCCGCGCCCCGGATCTCGGTGATGTCCAGCCCTTCAAACCCCAGCAGGGCCTGCCCTTTATGGCCGGGCATGTGAAGGCGGGAAGTCCCGGACTTTGCGTAGTTCTGCACAAAGTCCACGATGGGCGTGGTCATGCTCATTCGCAGGCTTCGCCGTCCGCGCAGGCATTGCAGGTGCTGCCCAGTTCGATGGGCACCTCGATGCCCTGTGCGGCCAGCTCCTGGTTCTTGGCCACCTGGATCATGATGGCGCACTCCATCCGCTTGCGGAACAGCTCGCAGCCGTACTCGTACACGCCGGTGATGCTGCCGGTGGCGTGGTATGCGTTGGCCGCACAACCGCCGGAGCAGTAGAGCTTGGCCCAACAGTCCTTGCACTCCGGGCGGGCATAGGCGTTGCAGTGCTTGAACTCATCCCGCACGGCGGTGTTGGTGACGCCCTTCCAGATGTCGCCCATCCGGTACTTGGGGTCGCCGACGAACTGGTGGCAGGGGTACAAATCGCCCCAGGGGGTCACGGCCATGTACTCGGTGCCGGAGCCGCAGCCCGAAATGCGCTTGTAGATGCAGGGGCCGCCGGTCAGGTCGATCATGTAATGGTAGAAGGTAAAGCCACGGCCCTCGCGGTCACGCTTGAGCATCTCTTTGGCCAGGATCTCATACTGCTCCTTCAGGATGGGCAGGTCGGCCTCGGTCAGGGCGCTGGGGTCGTCCGGCTTGCAGACCACCGGCTCCATGCTCAGCTCGGTGAAACCGAGGTCCGCCATGTGGAAGATGTCGTTGGTGAAGTCGGTGTTGAAGTGGGTGTAGGTGCCGCGCATGTAGTAGCCCTTGTCGCCGCGCTTCCGGACGAACTCCTGGAACTTGGGCACGATGGCGTCATAGCTGCCGTGGCCCGCGTAGTCCTTGCGGAAGCGGTCGTGGACCTCCTTGCGGCCATCGAGGCTCAAGACGACATTGTGGCACTCCTTGTTGCAGAAGTCGATCACATCCTCGTCGATCAGCATCCCGTTGGTGGTCATGGTGAAGCGGAAGTTTTTGTTGTGGATCTTCTCCTGCTCGCGGCAGTAGGCCACCAGCTTCTTCACCATCTCAAAGTTCATCAGCGGCTCACCGCCAAAGAAATCGACTTCGAGGTTGCGGCGGGTGCCGGAGTTCTCGATGAGGAAATCCATGGCGCGCTTGCCCACCTCAAAGCTCATCAGCGCACGGTCGCCCTGATAGCGGCCCTGCGAGGCGAAGCAGTAGGAGCAGTTCAGGTTGCAGGTGTGAGCCACATGCAGGCAGAGCGCCTTGACCACGGTGTTGCGGTTCTTGAAGTCGAAGGCCATGTCGGCGTAGGTATCGGGGCTCCACAGCTTGCCCGCCTGTTCCAGCGCGGCCACATCCTCCAGGCACTGGCGCAGGTCGGCCTCGGTCACGTCGGGGCGGTCGCCGTACTTTTCGAGCATGGCTGCTACGATCGCATCGGCGGAGCGCTCCTTGTACAGGGCGATGACGTCATACGCC
>UMHV01035855.1_pt1 | contig 10523 bp, 8 predicted proteins | sample 1965621 | NCBI WGS metagenome assembly UMHV01 (sample SAMEA4836108, study PRJEB28245) | human gut metagenome | biome: gut microbiome; material: fecal sample | place: Denmark | collected 2008 | reverse complement strand
GCGAACAAATAACTTCTAACTGTACTTTTCCCAAAAAAGATAACATGATCTCATGGGTAACAGTATCAATGTCAAAATGCAAAAGAGGATCTGTATCAGCGATCTCTACGAGGGCATTTAACAGGGCTTCCCTTTGCTCCGGCTTTTGCGGCTCTACGGTTGTCCGAAGTAATGGCATGGGATCATCGATCCGTGTTTTTTGAGGTAAGAGTTTTTCGTTTCCCAGAATGTCGTTCAGTTTCAAAGTATCATCAGCTAAAACAACAATTTCTCCCGGATCAGCATGGTCAGCCGGGACGATTTCACCATTTAACGGAATACACATTTCTGTAATCTTTATTTTTTTCTTTTTTGACAGCGGCAGCTCATCCCGTAAATGGAGCGTCCCATGATACAGGCGTAAATAAGTAAGCCGTTTTTTCCGGTCTGTATACTCAACCTTAAAAACATATCCACATAATTCAGACTGAATATCGTCTGTTTCTGTAATGAAAGTTTCTGTAATCGCTTCGATCAGTTTTTCTGTTCCTAAATTGTCTTTTGCACTCCCATGATAAACAGGAAACAAAGAGCAGCATCTGGTTCTTTTGCACTTTTCATATTGTAATTCCTGTATATCCAAAGGATCCTCTGCAACATATCGTTCTAACAGTTCATCGCTTCCAGAAATAACAATATCCCATTTGTCCAAATCAGAAATATCGGTTATGGTTATCTTGGGCGACAAGGCAACCTCCTGCATGACAATCATATCACTGGTAAGTTTATCTTTGATGCTTTGGTAAACACGCCGCAGGTCGATTCCATTTTGGTCTATCTTATTTACGAAGATGATTGTCGGGATGTTCATCTTCTGAAGCGCATTGAATAATATACGTGTCTGTGCCTGTACGCCGTCTTTTGCCGAAATGACTAAAACAGCTCCGTCAAGGACAGATAAAGATCGGTATGCTTCGGTTAAAAAATCCATATGACCGGGAGTGTCCACGATGTTGATTTTATAATCATTCCAGCAAAAAGAAGTAACTGCTGTCTGAATGGTAATTCCACGTTGCCGTTCCAAAATCATAGTGTCTGTTCTTGTAGTTCCTTTATCCACGTTTCCTTGTTCCGCAATCGCTCCACTGGTGTATAGCAGGCTTTCCGTCAATGTTGTTTTTCCTGCGTCTACATGGGCAAGGATGCCAATATTTATTATTTTCATGTGATTGTCCTCCTTTTACAGCCCTAAAGGGCATAAAAATCCCCAGCAGTAAAATACTTTTACCACTGGGGATGATAATTTGCGTCAAAATTGATAAGGCAAAAGTATTCTTAAATTGGGTACAAAAAACTAAGCCCCTACAAAAGGGACTATCATAATCCTTTGTTCCCACTATTTGATTATAGTTTTATTTAAGAATACCTTGCCGCATATTTTTTACTCCTTTTCTGGAATGAAACTATTATATCACATCAGCTTTAGGAAAGCAAGTACCTAAAAGAAATTTTTCTTCCTCTTATATGTTAACAATCATACCGGCTTCTTGGCGTTCAGAATAGTTTCTGCTGTTTGCTGTGGTGTTTGGTTGGAATTGTCCAACCAAAAGCTGATCCGGGGTGTTGTCTGTATAAATGTATCGTATAAGGTTTCAACCGTAAAGCCGGAATAGCATGCTTTCTCCCTGTATAGTTACGTCTTTTTACAAACGTAAACCTGTTACGTTTATTGTGTGATATATAAACGAATGGTATGCAAAGGATATTTCCAAAAAAGTTCGTTCGGCGTACAGAACAAAGGCTCTGAAAGGCGAATACACGGGCAGACGCGCTCCATACGGCTATATGAAATCGCCGGAGGATAAGCACAAGCTCATTCCCGATGAACACGCTCCTATTGTACAGCGCATGTACCGTATGGCATTGGAGGGTAAGACCTGCACCGAGATTGCATATACTCTTAAACAGGAGCATATACCAACTCCCGGAGCGTATACAAGGGATAAAAACGGCGTTCTACAGAAAACGGAGGGCATACAGTTTCCGTATGATTGGATAAAGCGCGGCGTACAGGTTATTCTTCAAAATCCTGTTTATATGGGCGATATGGTCAGCCAGCGGCGCACGTCAAAATCATTTAAGGATAAGCGCGTTATTGTAAGACCGGAAAGCGAGTGGATAACCGTTCCGAATACACATGAGCCGCTTGTCAGCCGAGAGGATTTTGAAACGGTACAGAAGCGTATCAGCGTTAAGAAGCATTTTAACGAAGCCAATCCCGATAATATCTTTAAGGGTTTGCTTGTATGCGGAGAGTGCGGAAAAACAATTGTATACAAAAAGGAACACAGCGTTAATCATACTCCGAAATATAAATGCAACAGGTATGTAAGGCATGGTAGAGGCAGCTGCACACCTCATTCAATAAATGCTGATGATTTAAAGGCCATTGTATTGGAAGATATAAACCGCCATATCGCGCTTTCAAGCAATGATAGGTCATTATACATAGAGCGGTTTATTAATCGTTCTGACAGCCAAATACACGATGAGAAAACCTCTTACCAAAAGGAAATGCAGAAAACAAAACAGCGTCTTGACGAGCTGAATATAATCCTGCAAAACCTTTACGAAGATAAGGTTTTTAAACGCATTTCCGAGGAACGGTATTTCGCGATGTCCGCAAACATTGAAAAAGAGGAAGCGCAGCTAAAAGAGCGATACAATGAGCTTCAAATAAAGCTCACTCATTATACAAAGCAGAGCAAATCCGTACAGGAATTTGCGGATTTACTCGAACAATACACAACGATAACCGAGCTTGACGCGGTTTTACTGAATACCTTGATTGAGAAAATCGTTATCCATGAACAGATAGACGAGGACGGTAACAAAGTAATGCCGATTGAGATCTACTATCGATTTATCGGGAATGTCGGTATCGGTTCATAACATATGATTTTTAGGGCAGTTCTCATGACCGCCCATTACAGGAAAGTTACCGCCGCAATAAACAACTCACTTGCTTCATGCCCTGGCTTTTGGAACCAGGATTGTCCGAGCCGTAGCCCTCCAGCAAATTGACAACGCCCCACACGCCCAGGCCAGCGCCGAGAGCCACAACAAGGGTCTGCAAAGTATCAATAGCGGAAGAAAAGAACTGCATATAGCCTCCATTTCTCCGGGGGTTTCCCCGGCCATGAAAAAAGCCGCCCATACAGGCGGCAGGTTACGACCTCTGGACACTTTGTCCAGAAGTGCTTTATACATAGGCATCCGGATCGTCCACATCGTCGTAGTTGAGGATGTCCTCGTCCTCGCTTACGGGCCCTGTGTCCGATACGTCTACCTCGTACACCTCACAAGCCTCGTTCAGCCCAGGCCGCCTGCGGCGGTTAATGAGCTTATCAAGGTCAAAGGCGTTTTTCTTTTTATCGGCCTCAGCCGTGTACTTGTAGTTCGGGTGCTGTTTCAAATCGTATTTGGGCGAAAAGAACGGGGGCAGGCCCCGCAGCTGCAAAATGCACTTATCGCCCGGCATGGTAGCCAGCTCGCTGGGGGTCATCAGCTCCCGGCCCAGCCGCTGGGTGTTTTGGTTGTAGCTTTCCGACTGCCCACGGGAGCGGCCCTCGGTCTGCATGGAGATCGTGGCCTTTCCCAGCCAGTTCTCGGAAATTTCCTTGATGGTGGAGCTTTCCCGCCCGCCCAGGAAAATCACGCTGTCCATGTTTCCCAGGATCGTTTCGGCGTTGTCCTTGTATATGGCCTTGCATTGGGCGTACTGCTGGTAGAACAGGCACAGGCTTACCTCACGGGAACGGATGACGGCCACCAGCTTCTCCAGCGAGGGCACCTGGCCCGTGTTCGCCGCCTCGTCCCACAGCACCCGCACATGATGGGGCAGGCGGCCCCCGTGAACATTGTCGGCCCGTTCACACAGGAGATTGAACATCTGCGAAAAGGCCAGGGCAACAATGAAGTTATAAGTGGGGGTTGTGTCGGAAATCGTGAAGAAAACCGCCGTTTTCCGATCCCCGATGCGGTCAAGCTCCAGCTCGTCATAGCTCATAATCTCCCGGAGCTGGGGGATGTCAAAGGGGGCCAGCCGGGAGCCGCAGGAAATCAAAATGCTTTTTGCGGTCTTGCCGCTGGCTAATTTGTACTTTTTGTACTGCTTTACGGCAAAACAATCCGGCTTGCGCTTTTCCAGGCCCTTAAACATATAATCCACCGCGTTCATATAGGACTCGTCATCCTCTTTCACGTCCATGCCGGAAATCATATCCACCAGGGTATTGATGTTCCGATCCTCGGCGGGTGCCTCGAAAATGATATAGGCAATTAGGGCGCAGTACAAAAGCGTTTCCGCCTTCGTCCAAAACGGATCGCCCTCCTTGCCCTCGCCTTTGGTGTTGGCTATGAGGGTGTCCACGAATTTGAGGATGTCCGCCTCGTTGTGGATGTAGGACAGCGGATTGTAGTGCATGGATTTTGAAAAATCTATGCTGTTGAACACTTTGACCTGATACCCCCGGCGTTGCAGGAAAGCCCCCACCTGGGAGAGCACCCCGCCTTTCGGATCGACGCACACATAGGAGCTGTGCGCCTGGAGCAGTTGGGGCGTGAGCCAGAAACGGGTTTTGCCGGAGCCGGACGAGCCGATGATACAGACGTTGAGGTTGCGGGCGTTGGCGGGATTTTTGGGCCGGGTGTTCATGGTAAGAAACTCCGTCTTTGTCAAAATGACGTTGTTCTCAAACTTTGGATCGACAAAGGGCTTGATGTCTTTTTCGGTGCCCCAGCGGGCCGACCCGTATTCCTCATCCCGCCGAAATTTCTTTGCGTTCTTGCTTTTGAAGTAGATCAGCAGGCGAAAGCCCACCGCCCCCACAATACCGATGAGCCAGTCAAAGGGGGCCAGCCCCGGCGCAAAGTCGGCAAAGGCCGGGCCGATGCTCTGCCCCAGGCCCATGAGCTTGTGAGCAAAGTCTGCTCCAGGGGCCAGGCGGTAGGCCGTCCCCAGCTTTAGGCAGGCCCACAGAATAAACAGATACGGGATATTGGGTATCACATACTTTTTGACGCTATCTGTCCTCATGCACCGCCTCCCTTGCACGTTCTTTCTTGTGGGACGGCTGGCGGGCCAGTTCAGCGGCAGCCCGTTTGAGCTGTTCCCGGATAGGAACACGCTGGGACTTGGAACGCTTCAACACGCGCCGGGAATATTCTGAAAAGCAAGCGGTGATGGCGTCGGCCTGCCCGCTCTTGAAAAACAACAGGTATTTGTCCGGCCCGGTCTTATAAAAGGCATAGTCCACATTCCAGCGCCGGGCCACCCGGTCAAAATCCTTTGGGGACTCCACCTCGATGCTGTTTGTGGTGGCCCCGTGGCCCATGAGCTGGCGCACAGTCTGTTTTCCGTGGGGTGTCTGGCGGGCCCGGTACATTTTCTTGATCTTCCGGCCCACCGCCAGACACACCTGGGCCAGCACCCGGCCCGTGAGCTTTGTCGCCTTGATCGAAACTGCTATGGTACGTCTGGAAACGTCCTCGTCAATCAGCCGTATCCCTCCTATTACAATAAATTTGGACAGGAAAGCCGGGCAGCCAGTCCGGCTTTCTCTCCATCTCGTGCCTAAGCTACAATAAGGGGAGCAACTGGCTGACCAATCCCTCCTTGGGCTTTTATGTCCGTTCGAAAGACTGTCAGCCATCCTCTTGTTGCAGCGTTCGATTTGAGCAGGTTGAGCCACCGGATACCGGAGAGTTCGTGTCACCCAATAGATTGAATCGGCAACGAGAAAAGATGGATTTCCGGTTGCAGATTCTTGGTATTGGAGGAATGTGAATGAACTGTGTTGGCATCGATGTTTCCAAGGGCAAGAGCACGATTGCAGTCATGCGGCCTTTTGGAGAAGTAGTGGTTTCACCCTTTGAAGTGTGCCACACCGCCAGTGAACTGAGTGAGCTGGCAAGGCTGCTCAAAAGCCTGGACGGTGAGACCCGTGTGGTGATGGAATCCACGGGCAATTACCATGCGCCGGTGGCCTGGCTGCTCCACGGCGCGGGGCTTTATGTTTCTGTAGTCAATGCAATGCTGGTGCACGACTACGGGAACAACAGTTTAAGACGGGGCAAGACCGACAAGAAGGATGCCGTGAAGCTGGCCAACTACGGTCTTGACCACTGGCTCACACTTCCGAGATATGTCCCGGAAGAAGATGCCCGGCTCATGCTGAAGACCTGCTACCGTCAGTACCAACAGTATTCCAAAGTACAGACCATGCTGAAAAACAACTTGATCTCCCTGCTGGACACCGCTTTTCCTGATGCAAACCGCCTGTTTACCAGTCCGCCCCGCGCCGATGGCAGCGAAAAGTGGGTGGACTTTGTAGCTGCTTTCTGGCATTGCGAATGTGTCTGTGGCCTGTCTAAGAAAGCCTTTACCACCAAGTACCAGAAGTGGTGCAGAAAGCACAGCTACAATTTCAGTGAAGATAAGGCGCTGGACATTTATGTCTCCGCCTGTGGACGCTTCGGTGTCATGCCGAAAACAAAGACGGCAAAACTTTTGGTAGAACAGGCCATTTCCCAACTCCAGGCAACTTCCGCCGCATTAGCTGCTCTCAAACAGGAGATGCAGTCTCTGGCAGCTTCTCTGCCAGAATATCCTGTAGTGATGGGGATGTTTGGTGTTGGCCCCACACTCGGCCCCCAACTCATAGCTGAAATTGGAGATGTGCGCCGTTTTCATTCCAAGAAAGCGCTGGTGGCCTTTGCGGGTATTGACGCCCCGCCATACCAATCCGGCCAAATAGATGTCCGCAGCCGCAGCATTTCCAAGCGGGGATCTGCCTCCCTGCGCAGGACACTTTTTCTGGTGATGGGCGTCCTCCTGCAATGCGCTCCAATGGATGAGCCGGTCTACCAGTTCATGAACAAGAAACGCTCTGAGGGCAAGCCATACCGTGTCTACATGATGGCATCCGCCAACAAGTTCCTGCGCATCTACTACGCCTCTGTGAAAGCCTACTTGGATTCTCTGGAGCACAACTAATTTTCGTGTCATACCATCTGGTTGGCCGCCGTTTCGATTTTGAGATGCTCAGCGGCTTGATTTTGTGTTGTCTTTTTGCCGCTCCCTCAAATCTGAAATTTCTACTTGACTTTTGTTAGCAGGTCTTTCCATGAAAAAAGCACCTCTGGACAAAACGTCCAGAAGTGCCGTTATCGTTCCTCGTGTTCCTTTGCGGCAATCTTCCGATAGCCCTCCAGGGAGGAACCGTCAATAATTTCTTTGTAGGCCGCCATCTGCTCCCGCACCGTGAGCTGCGGAAAGGCAAAGACTTTGTGCTCGTCGGGAATGTCCTCGATCCCGTGATAGTGCTCGATAAATTGACCGCCATTGTTCAGCACATAGCCGCCAGGGGCAAAGTGGCCGTCCTCTTCAAGCCGAATGTCCCGCCCGTATGCCTCATAGTCAAAATAATTCAGCAGGTGCTCCGGCACGTCAATGGCCTCCATGTCCTCCACATAGATGCGGCCCAGGGTTTCATCGTCCTCAACGCCGGGATAAAACTCGTAGCAATCCAGGTTTTGCGCCAGATTGATGAGATCGGCCACGCTGGAAGTATGTTCGCCGCTATCAATGACGGCCTCAAATTTCTCTAACTCACCTTGATCCAGCTCGGAGAGCAGGCAGGCCAGATGATTGAGCTCGTCCAGGTTTTCATATTCTGTGAGATAGTCGTAGAGCCCCAGCACATCACCGTCAAAGCTGGTTATGAAAAATTCCTCATAACGTACCCCGTCCACACCGATCCGCTTCAAAAGGGCCTGTACTTCTTCGGTAGTCGTGGGGAATTTCAGCGTTTCGCCAACCAGCTCACCCTCGTTGTACTTTCCCAGGTTGGTGATGTAGGCTTCAAACAGGGACGCCATCAGCACCGCCCCTGGCCCTTGACGGTCAGGATGCCCTCAAGGGTAGTCGCGGTGATCCCCAGGCGCTGGGCCACAGCAATATCATTTTTCATGGCCTCGGTCACGGAATGGCCGCACACCACCAGCACACGGGAACGCCGGAGCAGATCGCGGCCCATGTCGATGCCGTTCTTGTGCTCCTCCGGCACCGCGTCATTGAGAAACAACGGCAGATAGAGCATAGGGCAGATGGGGGAATAGCCCGCATCATAGACCACGCGGCAGTAATATAAGCAAGGGATCGTTTCATCGTCAACACCTCCGATATTTAATAGGTAGTTCAACCCTATCCCCCCGCCCTTTCCCATTCATGGGAAAGGGGGCGGCTCTGGAGGATATACCCCAGCCGCCTTGCCGGAAATAGCACAGCCGGGCCAGGCCGTCAAGGGCAAGCCGCCGCAAGCGGCGGGCGTTCCGCCCCTTGACTGCCCGTTCCCGGCTGCGCTGCAAAATATCCGGCGACGGGGGATATATCACCACAGAGCCCATCCCCGGCGCGGGGCGTTCACCTCTGGACAAAGTGTCCAGAAGCGGGGCCCGGTTACTTCTCCAAGTCCTTTTTCTTGTCCGGCTGCGCCAGTTCGGGCGGCTGTTTCTCTTTCCACTCGTCCAGCAGCGCCATGATCTGCTCTTTCATTTTGGCAGGAGTGACCTCCTTGCCGAAATACTTAGACAGTTCAGCAGTCGAAATAATCACACCGCGATCCTCCTTTTTTTCTTCACTCAAAATGCCGTCGATCACATCGCCGTTGAGCTTGCCCTCCTTGTCCAGCTCGTGGAGCCGCTTCGCCTGGGCCACCGAGGGGGAGGACTGCTCCCCGTCAATGGAAACGGCAATCAGCCGCTGGTTTTCCGGCCTGATATACGAGATCTCCACCGCAGGCATAAAGCCCATCTGCTTTGTGTCTACCTTGTCCAGAAGCTCCGGCACCAGAGAGTTGAGCCGGATATACCGCATGACTTTTTTATAGTTCATGTCGTGTTCCTTGCCCACAATCTCCACCGAGAGCTTACCCAGGGCCTCCGCCTCTTTCTCATTTTTCGGGCGGGCCCCCTGGCGTTTGATGGCCTCCACCTCCAAATCCAGCAGCTTTGCCAGTTCGCTGGGGAGAGGATCGCCCCGCTGCTTGTTGCTGTTCCGCATTTCCCGGACAGCTTCAAGATCGGTCATTTCTCGGACGATACAGGGCATTTCCTCCAGCCCGGCCCGTGTACCACCGTGATGGCGGCGGTGGCCCGCGATGATCTCATAGCCCTTGCCGTCCTTTTCCGGGCGGACGGTGGCGGGGGTCATAATGCCGTGTTCCTTGATCGTCCCCACCAGATCGTCCATCGCCTTATCGTCCTGCACCTTGTAGGGGTGCTCCCGGAATGTATGGAACGGATGGAGCTCCGTCATTTTCAGATAGATGATTTTTCCCTCTTCCACCGGGCGGGGCGGCACGTCAGGCGTGGGCGGCAGATTGATCTCCGGCGGCGGGACTGCCGCCTCCTTGACGGGAGCGGCCTTGCCCGGCTTTACCGCCTGAGCGGTTTTAGACACAGGCGCACCGCCGGAGCCCGTTTCCTTGCCCTTGTCAGCTTTCTTACCTCTGGACACTTTGTCCCGAACAGCGGGCGGGGCCTCCTCACGGGCCGCCTTGTCAACCTTAGACGGGCGGCCTGTGCGGGGCTCCGCCGCTTTTTCCTTTTTCCCCGCAGACACCCCGGCCTGCTCTTTCGGGGGACGGCCACGGCGCTTTTTCGGCTTATCCGCCTCCGGCGCTTTTTCCTCCGGGCTGGGAACCTCTTTACCGTCCTTATCAGTAGCCGGAGCCTTTAATTTTTCTACGGCACCATGTGCCGCTGCTCGCCGCTGGGACATAAGCTCGTTGATCTTGTCAAAATCAACCACTACTTCCCCAAGAGCGGAGCGGACCGGATTGTCCTCACCCATACCGGGAATAACAGACTGTTCCGCCTGGAGTGCCGGGCCCGTACCAGGCGCGGCGGACTCTTGCGTTTTCCCCGGCACGTCGGTTTCCTGAACCGGGGGCTCCTGGATTGGCGGAGCCTCTTTCGCAGGAGCGTCACCGGGACGATCCGGGCCAGGGGGCTCCGGGCCGGTTTTGAGTTTGTCATCTGCCATTCACTAACCTCCTTCGATTTTGGTGTATTGCACAAAAATGAGCGTTGATTTTCTACCGAAAAATTTTCCTCCTTTCCAAGTCCATCACGCAAAAAAGCCGCCCAGATTTTACCCGGACGGCTTTCAGCGTAATGTGATAGACTTTTATTTTATTTTTTCGGATTGTAGGCTCCGAAAAGCCTTATATTTGCAGTTTTCCTATTTTATATGGCCCTTATGAAAAGAGAACTAATAGAAAAAATAAAAATACTTGAACAAAAAATGTCCAAATCCCCAAACAATGGAGGTAGTAGATTTTTGTATAAGCGTGAGAGAATGATAAGATTTCAACTTTTAATAAGGAACTTACCTCAAAAGCAACTGGCAAAACATTTGAAAATAACTGAAAGCTATCTTTCAAAATTAATCACCGGAGAAAGATACAGCCAAGAGTTTG
>UMHV01007031.1_pt1 | contig 10553 bp, 7 predicted proteins | sample 1965621 | NCBI WGS metagenome assembly UMHV01 (sample SAMEA4836108, study PRJEB28245) | human gut metagenome | biome: gut microbiome; material: fecal sample | place: Denmark | collected 2008 | reverse complement strand
GCATATACTCCTTGAGGAACTTGTCGGAGAAATGGAACATGTGACTGGTTGCCAGCTTAGGCTGTCCCTTCTCATCGAGCAGCCAGTCCTTACCCAGGAGATAACGGTAACCGCCGATAATCTCATCGGCTTCAGGATTCCAGACTATCAGCTGCTTGTAACAGTTGTCACCAAAGTCGAACTCATCAAGATCCATAGATTTGCCCGTTCCGCCTCCCGCTTCGCGGAAAGCGATTTCACGAAGTCGACCAATCTCTTTCAGCACATTAGGCGAATCATTTGCCGTAACGACGTAAATCTCGTTATGGCTCTTATTGGTCATTCTCAGTTGTTTGTCGGGTGTAAGCTCGCTCTTCAGGAGCTCACGGTCAATCGGTTGGATGATTTCTTCTTCCATATTACTCTTCTTATATGCTATGATTCTACGATTTCGTTAATATAAAACATTTCTTCCGAGTTTTGCAAACCATTAAAGTTCATAAACCCTGTCTTCAACATACTGCGCCCACTCTGTAGCCGACTTGCTCTTATCAAAAGTCTGCCAAGGAATCGGTTTGCCGATGGAGATGCGGAAATGCTTGCCCACATTCCTGTACATCTCGTCAACCAGGAACAGCATGGCGAGATTGAACGGCAGATACTTGTCGCTAAATCGGGCGATGCGGTAGAAACGCTCAGAGTTGCGCCCTCCGAAATGGATAGGCACCACATCGCGCTGATATTCTACACTCTTAGAGATAAACGTCTTCTTCCAAGGCAGGTCGTGAATAGTTCCATCCTTGCGCTTGCGGCTGTTCAAGCCTGCCGGAAACATCAGCATGTGGTTGTCACTTTTGAAGCCCGCCTCCACCATACGTGGGAAATCACGGCTCTGGCGACCCGTCTTGTTGATGCCGATACTTACAGGTTTCAAACCCGGCAAGTTGAGCAGAAGATCATTCACCAGATAGCGGAACTTGCCATCATAGTGCTTGCCGATGATGGAACCGAGACATACGCCGTCCTGTCCGCCCAGAGGATGATTGGAAACAAAGGTATAGAGTTTGCCGTCGTTCTTGTCAGGCAGGTTTTCCAAGCCTACGATTTCAACATCCATCTTCAGATAGCGCACACATTCGGTGAGCCATTCAGTACCCGAAAGGGCACGGCTCTCCCACAAGAACCTGTTCACCTCGTCCTCGTGAATAATCTTCTTGAGCCAGGAAACCAAGAAGCGCGGTACGAATTTCACCTTGCTTCCCATCTTGCTCTTAAGAATCTTATCTATGTCTATCGTTTTCTCTATTGATTCACTCATGTTTGCTAAAACTTATATAAGTTAGTGCAAAAGTAACTCAACTTTTTCAAATACGTGCCATTTTTTCCAAAAAAATAGCAAAAAAGCGAAAATTTATTAGTTTTTTTAAACTATCACGACAAATCGAGCCCATTTTGCACGTATTTTTGCAAAAACATCACACTTGATGAGAACAAAAAGGCGATGCCCGAAACTGGAAGGTGAAGTTGACCAAAAACAACTTTTTCATTAAGTTTTATAAATTTTGTGGGAAAATGTAAGGCTATATGGAGATTTTTATGTACCTTTGAACCCAAATTTATACACTAATAAGTACGCACGCAATATTATAACGCGATAAGACAGCAAAAAGATATATGATAAAGACAGCAGAAACATATCACGTACCGGTGCTCCTCAAAGAGAGCGTTGACGGGTTGAACATACAGCCAGGAGGTATCTATGTAGACGTAACCTTCGGTGGCGGCGGACATTCCAGAGAGATTCTGTCGCGCCTGACGGAGGGAGCGCACCTGTACAGTTTCGACCAGGATGCCGATGCAGAACGCAACGTGGTGGCAAACGAGAACTTCACCTTCGTATGCTCCAACTTCAGATTCCTGAAAAACTGGATGCGCTACTACGGGGTAGACGGACTCGACGGCCTGTTAGCCGACCTGGGCGTATCGAGCCATCACTTCGATGACGAGACCCGCGGTTTCTCCTTCCGTTTCGACTCCCCACTCGACATGCGCATGAACAAGCGTGCGGGCAAGACTGCTGCCGACATCGTAAACGAATATGACGAAGGTGCCCTTGCCGACATCTTCTACCTATACGGTGAGCTGAAGAACTCGCGCCGCATCGCCTCGGCACTCGTCAAGGCAAGAGCCGAGAAGCCCATCCTCACCACCAAAGACTTCATGGCAGCCGTAGAGCCCCTCTTCAAGCGGGAACGCGAGAAGAAAGACATGGCAAAGCTCTTCCAGGCGCTGCGCATAGAAGTGAACCACGAGATGGACGCCCTGAAAGAGATGCTCCGCTCAGCCACGGAACTTCTGAAACCGGGAGGCCGACTCAGCGTCATCACCTATCACTCGCTGGAAGACAGAATCGTAAAGAACATGATGAAAGCAGGCAATGCAGAAGGCAAGATAGAGCAGGACTTCTTCGGAAGAATAGAAACCCCTTTTAAACTCGTGAACAACAAGGTAATCGTTCCCGATGCCGACGAGCAGGAAAGAAACCCTAGGAGCAGAAGCGCCAAACTAAGAATAGCAGAAAAGAAATGATAAACGATAAAGACATAAACATCAGCGAGAAGCCTATAGCCGAAGAAAAGGCACAGGAACCGCCGAAACAGGAAACTCCGCAGCAGGAGCCACAGCAGGAGGCTCCACAGGCTTCGCTCAAGGAAGTGATTGCCAAGCAAGCCATTGAGGAAGAGGCTTCAGGATCATCGAGCTTTACGCTGCGAAAGATTCTGGGTGGAGACATTCTTACCGCACAAATCATACGCCGGCAGATATGGCTCGTTAGCCTCATCGTGTTTTTTGTCATTATCTACATATCCAACCGATACAATATCCAGAACGATATCATCGAGTTGGACAAGCTACAGAAAGAACTGCAAGACACCAAATACAAAGCGCTGTCTACAAGCAGTCAGATAACAGAGAAGAGTCGTGAAAGTAATGTGCTCGACATGCTGAAGAACAACAAAGACAGCGTGCTGCACATCGCTACCCAACCTCCATACATCATAAACGTACCCGAAGAATGAGCAGCAAATTTGATCATAAGAAAGTAATGCCCCGCTACAGCGCCATCGCCATCATCATGACGATTTTCGCCATAGCCGTAGTGGGTAAAGCGCTCTACATCATGACCGCCAAGCATGATTACTGGATGAAGGTGGCAGAACGGCAGAAGAAGGATTCCGTGACCGTAAAGCCAAACCGAGGCAACATCTTGAGCTGCACAGGACAGCTGATGGCAAGTTCGCTGCCGGAGTTTAAGGTTTTCATGGACTTCAAGGCGCTGAAAGATGCAGAAAACGACTCGCTGTGGGATGCCAAGCAAGACTCCATCTGTCTTTGCCTGCACCAGATATTCCCGAATCTGAGCGAGTCTGATTTCAAGAAGCACCTCACCGAAGGTCGCGCCAAGATGAGCCGCCACTGGCCGGTTTATCCGAAGCGTGTAGACTATAACACCTTCACCGAGATAAAGGACATCCCTGTATTCCGCCTGAAACCCTACCAGAGCGGTTTCCACTGGGAAGAATATAATGCCCGAACCAGAACTTACGGTTCGCTGGCAGGCCGTACCATCGGAGCCATGTATGGCGCCAAGGATACCGCCCGCTTCGGTCTGGAGCTGAGTTACGACTCCATCCTGCGAGGCACCAACGGTATCGTGCATCGCCGCAAGGTGCGCAACAAGTTCCTCGACATTACCGATACCCCTCCTATTGACGGAGCCGATATCGTGACCACCATCGATGTGAGCATACAAGACCTTGCCGAACGCTCACTCATCGACGAGCTGAAGGAAATCAACGCCAATGTGGGTGTAGCCATCGTGATGGATGTACCTACGGGCGACATCAAGGCCATCGTAAACATGGAGAAATGTTTCGACGGCGAATACAGAGAAATCCACAACCATGCCGTGAGCGACCTCCTGGAGCCAGGTTCGGTGTTCAAGCCAGCCTCTATCCTCGTAGCGCTGGACGACGGAGTGGTAGACACGACCTGTCATGTAGAAACCGGTGGCGGTATATGGCCGATGTACGGCAGAGAAATGAAAGACCACAACTGGCGAAAAGGCGGATACGGAATGCTGACCCTCGCACAGACCCTATGGTACAGTTCGAACATCGGTGTGAGCCGCATCATAGACGACCATTACCGCAACAACCCGGAGAAATTCGTAAAGGGTATCTACCGTACCGGTCTGCACGACGACCTGAAGATTCCACTGGTGGGAGCAACACCAGCCAGAATCCGCATGCCGCACAGAAACAAGAACGGGCAGTATGACAACTGGGCAAAGACCAGTTTGCCATGGATGAGTATCGGATATGAGACCCAGATACCGCCTATCTCTACCCTCACCTTCTACAACACCATCGCCAACAACGGCAAGATGATGCGACCAAGATTCGTGAGCAAGGTAATGAAGAACGGAGAAACCATCATGGAATTTCCTCCTGAAGTGATGCGTCAGCAGATAGCCAAGGAGAAGAGCATCAAGGAACTGCAAACCATCCTGGAACAGGTGGTAAGCGTGGGACTGGGAAAGAAAGCCGGTTCGCCTAACTTCAAAGTGGCAGGAAAGACCGGTACAGCCCAGATTTCAAAAGGTGCCGGTGGATATAAGAGTGGCGGAACCAGCTATCTCATCAGTTTCGCAGGCTACTTCCCTGCCGATGCGCCACGCTACAGCTGTATCGTCTGCATACAGAAATCCGGTTTGCCTGCTTCGGGCGGTACGATGTGCGGTAAGGTCTTCCATGAGATTTCAGAAGGCATCATGGCGCAGAGTCTGAAAGTTGACGTAAAGGACGCCCGCGACTCAGCATCCGTCTTCGTTCCTGACGTAAAGGCAGGCAATATCCTTGCTGCCAACTATGTGCTCAGCCACCTCGGCATCAAGACCAATGCCAACTGGAGTGGCAGCTATGCCGACGGCAATCCTATCTGGGGCAAGGCAGAGCGCGTGGGTAACCACAGCATCAAGCTCATCAGGGAGAAGCAATACGGCAAGACGATTGTACCCGACGTTACCGGAATGGGAGCCCGAGACGCTATCTACAATATGGAGAGCCGGGGCATCAAGACCCAGATTACAGGTAGAGGAAAGGTAGTAAAGCAGAGTCTGGTGCCGGGAACGGTCATCAAGAAAGGTGCCGTATGCAGCATTGTACTCGAATAAAACTCAGAAACAGTTATCTGAAGCCCTATATATAATAAGGTGTAGATAAAGAAATATATAGAATATAAAACAGAAACAGGATATGAAGTTACAAGAATTACTCAAAAACATCGAGCCGGTTCAGATAATCGGCGATGCTGATGTAGAGGTTACGGGAGTAAACATCGACTCTCGCAAGATTAAGGAAGGTCATCTCTTCGTTGCCATGAAGGGAACGCAGGTTGACGGTCACAAGTTTATTCCAAAGGCATTGGAACTGGGCGCAAAGTCGGTTTTGTGCGAAGACATGCCTGAAGAGAAAGTTGAGGGCGTAACTTACATTCAGGTCGCTTCGACCGAGGATGCTGTCGGCAAGGTAGCAACCCTTTTCTACGGCGACCCTTCAAGAAAGCTCAAACTGGTAGGCGTAACAGGTACCAATGGTAAGACCACCATTGCCACCTTATTATATAATATGTTCCGCAAGTTCGGCCATAAGTGTGGCTTGCTCTCTACCGTCTGCAACTACATTGAGGACGAGGCTATCCCTGCCGACCATACCACCCCAGACCCTATCGAGCTGAACATGCTCCTGGGCAAGATGGTAGAGGCAGGCTGCGAGTATGCCTTCATGGAGTGCTCTTCTCACGCCATCGCACAGAAGCGTATCGGAGGCCTGCAGTTTGCCGGAGGCTTGTTCACCAACCTGACCCGCGACCACCTCGATTATCACAAGACATTCGAGAACTACCGTAACGCCAAGAAGGCTTTCTTCGACGGACTGCCTAAGACAGCCTTTGCCATTACCAATGCCGATGACAAGAACGGCATGATCATGGTACAGAACACCAAGGCTACCGTGAAAACCTACTCTACCCGCAGCATGGCAGACTTCAGAGCCAGAATCCTGGAGTGTCACTTCGGCGGCATGTATCTGGAGATTGACGGCAGAGAAGTGGGCGTACAATTCATCGGTAAGTTCAACGTGAGCAACCTGCTCGCCGTATATGGTGCAGCCATTATGCTCGGCAAGAAGCCAGAGGATGTACTCGTAGTAATGAGTACCCTTCACAGCGTAAGCGGAAGACTGGAACCAATCCAGTCGCCAGAAGGTTATACCGCCATTGTTGACTATGCCCATACACCAGATGCACTGGAGAACGTATTGAACGCCATCCACGAAGTACTCGAAGGCAAGGGCGGAGAAGTCATCACCGTTTGCGGTGCCGGTGGCAACCGTGACAAGGGCAAGCGCCCATTGATGGCACAGGAGGCTGTAAAGCAGAGCGATAAGGTAATCATCACCAGCGACAACCCACGTTTCGAAGAGCCACAGGACATCATCAACGACATGCTTGCCGGACTCAATGCCCAGCAGATGAAGAAGGTAATCAGCATCGTAGACCGCAAGGAAGCCATCCGCACAGCCTGCATGCTGGCAAAGAAGGGCGACGTGATTCTCGTAGCCGGTAAGGGACACGAAGATTACCAGGAGATCAAGGGCGTAAAGCACCACTTTGACGATAAGGAGGTGATTCGCGACATCTTCGGAATTTCACAGAAGTAAAATCAATCAAGAAAAGAAAGAAAAATGTTATACTATCTCTTTAGATTTCTGGAACAGTGGGGCATCACAGGTTCTCACATGTGGGGCTACATCTCATTCCGTGCCCTGCTTGCGCTGATTTTATCATTGGTAATCTCTGCCTGGTTCGGCGAGAAATTCATCAAGTATCTCAAGAGCAAGCAAATTACAGAAACACAGCGCGATGCCAGCATCGACCCGTTCGGTGTCAAGAAGATTGGCGTTCCTTCTATGGGTGGTGTCATCATCATCCTGGCTATCCTCGTACCGGTACTGTTACTCGGACGTTTGCGCAACATCTATCTGATCCTGATGATCATCACCACCGTATGGCTCGGCTTTCTCGGTGGAATGGACGACTTCATCAAGATATTCAAGCGCGACAAGGAGGGATTGAAGGGCAAATATAAGATTATAGGACAGATTGGCATCGGCCTGATCGTGGGACTGGTACTCTGGTCTTCACCTGATGTAAAGATGAACGAGAACCTCGCCATCGAGCAACAGGGACAGGAAACGGTGGTAAAGCATCGTACGGAAGCAAGAAAATCGCTGAAGACCACCATCCCATTCGTCAAGGGACACAACCTCGACTATTCCAGCATCACCAGTTTCTGCGGTAAGTACAAGGTAGCAGCAGGCTGGATTCTCTTCGTCATCATGACCATCTTCGTTGTAACAGCCGTATCAAACGGTGCCAACCTCAACGATGGTATGGACGGAATGTGTGCCGGAAACTCCGCCATCATAGGTGTGGCGCTAGGCATACTTGCGTATGTGTCGTCGCACATCGAGTTTGCCGCCTACCTCAATATCATGTATATTCCTGGTTCTGAGGAACTGGTAGTATTCTTCTGTGCCTTCATCGGAGCCCTCATCGGTTTCCTCTGGTACAATGCCTACCCTGCCCAGGTATTCATGGGCGATACGGGTTCGCTGACCATCGGCGGTATCATCGCAGTAGGTGCCATCATCATCCACAAGGAGCTGATGCTGCCTATCCTCTGCGGTATTTTCTTCGTAGAAAGCCTCAGCGTGATGATGCAGGTTTACTATTACAAGATAGGAAAGCGGAGAGGTGTGAAGCAGCGTATCTTCAAGCGCACACCTATCCACGACAACTTCCGCACACAGGACAGCCAGCTGGATCCTGACTGCAAGTATCTGTGGAAAAAGCCTCGCAACTGCTTCCATGAATCAAAGATTACCATCCGTTTCTGGATTGTAACCATCATTCTGGCAGCATTGACCATCATCACATTGAAGATCAGATAAAATACAGGCTCTTATCAGCCCGACAAGTATAGAGAATAAGACAATGAGCAAAATTGTAATTTTAGGAGCTGGCGAAAGTGGCGCAGGTGCAGCCGTGCTGGCAAAGAAAGAGGGATTCGAGGTCTTTGTTTCAGACATGTCAAAGATCAAGGATAACTACAAGAAGTTGATGGATGACCACAACATCGAATGGGAAGAAGGTCACCATACAGAAGAAAAGATTTTAGATGCAGATGAAGTCATCAAGAGTCCGGGTATTCCTAAGGAAGCACCTATGATACAGAAACTGATGGCTAAGGGTACACCTATCATCAGCGAAATAGAATTTGCGGGCAGATATACTGACGCCAAGATGATCTGTATCACGGGAAGTAACGGTAAGACAACCACTACCTCGCTGATTTACCACATCATCAAGTCGGCTGGCTATGATGTAGGTCTGGCAGGCAACATCGGAAAGAGTCTGGCCCTTCAGGTGGCTGAAACTCCTCATAAGTACTACGTCATCGAGCTGAGCAGTTTCCAGCTCGACAATATGTATGAGTTCCGTGCCAATGTGGCCATCCTGCTCAACATCACTCCAGACCATCTGGACCGCTATGAGTTTAAGATGCAGAACTATACCGATGCCAAGATGCGCATCACCCAGAACCAGACAGAAGAAGACAGTTTCATCTTCTGGAACGATGATCCTATCGTTACAAAGGAGCTGGCTAAGTACAACATCAAGTCACATCTCTGCCCATTCTCTGAGTTCAAGGAGGAGGGTTGCGTTGGCTTTATCGAAGACGGCAAATACAAACTCAACTTCCCTTCAGACTTTGACATGCCACAGGCAGACATGAGTCTACGCGGCAAGCACAACATCTATAACAGTCTGGCTGCAGGTCTGGCATGCAACATCGTAGGCATCGACCACGAGACCCTGCACAAAGGCTTGAGCGACTTCCCTGGTGTAGAGCACCGTCTGGAGAAAGTGGGCAAGTTCCAGGGCGTTTACTATGTGAACGATTCAAAGGCTACCAACGTAGATGCCTGCTGGTATGCGCTGGAGAGTATGACCACCCCTACCATCCTCATCATCGGCGGTAAGGATAAGGGAAATGACTATAACCAGATCAAGGACCTGGTAAAGGAGAAATGTGCTGGTATCGTATATCTCGGAGCCGACAACCAGAAGTTGCACGACAACTTTGACGCACTCGGCATCCCTGTACGCGACACTCACAGCATGAAGGATTGCGTGGCAGCCTGCCAGGAATTGGCAAAGCCGGGCGATACCGTACTCCTCAGCCCATGCTGCGCAAGTTTCGACCTCTTCAAGAACATGGAAGATAGAGGCGAGCAGTTTAAGGCGCTGGCAAGAGCTATCGGAGAATAACAGTTTTCAACAAATAGAACAGATAGAACTATAAAGAAATGAATAACAAGAGCATTGGTAATATTTTCAAGGGAGACAAGGTGATCTGGATGGTCTTCTTCTTTCTCTGTATGATAAGCATCGTGGAGGTATATTCTGCCTCCAGCTCCTTGTCGTACAAGACAGGAAACTACATGGCACCTGTCATCCGCCACATCTTGCTCTTGGGAGGCGGTCTGTTCACCATGATTTGCATGCTCAAGGTGAAATGCAAGTACTTCAAGATTGTTACCCCCGTCGTGATGGGCATCTCATTACTGTTGCTCGTCCTGGTCTTGGCTACCGGTCAATCTACCAACGGAGCCTCCCGATGGTTCTCCCTGATGGGCATACAGTTCCAGCCTTCAGAGATAGCGAAGGGAGCGGTAGTACTGGCTGTTGCTCAGATTCTTAGTGCTATGCAAACAACTCAGGGAGCCAACAGGAAGGCTTTCAAGTTCATACTTGTAGCAACCGCTCCATTTGTAATTCTCATCGGACTGGAAAACTTATCCACAGCCATGCTCCTCAGTATCACAATCTTAGCCATGATGCTCATCGGACGAGTGCCGATGAACCAGATTGGCAAGCTGGTGGGACTGTGCATGATTGTCATCGTCACAGCCTTTGCAGGTATCATGATAGTAGGACAGGACAAGGGCGAAGAGGGCAATAAACCGGAAAATACGCTGACCGAGAAGGTTGAGCAGGAACAGAACAAGCCTAACATGGCAGAAAAGATGTTCCATAGAGCCGACACCTGGAAAGCCCGTATTGACAAGTTTATGAACTCAAAGCCTGTAGCCCCACAGGATGTCGATCTCGACAAAGATGCCCAAGTGGCACATGCCAACATCGCCATCGCCTCTTCCAACATCGTAGGCAAAGGGCCTGGAAACTCAGTAGAACGAGACTTCCTCTCACAGGCGTTCTCAGACTTCATCTATGCCATCATCATCGAAGAGATGGGTATATGGGGAGCCGCACTGGTTGCATTCCTCTACATCATCCTCCTGTTCAGAGCTGGCAGAATAGCCAACCGGTGTGAGAACAATTTTCCAGCCTTTCTCTGTATGGGACTCGCCATCATGCTGGTTACT
>UMHV01055024.1_pt1 | contig 10599 bp, 11 predicted proteins | sample 1965621 | NCBI WGS metagenome assembly UMHV01 (sample SAMEA4836108, study PRJEB28245) | human gut metagenome | biome: gut microbiome; material: fecal sample | place: Denmark | collected 2008 | reverse complement strand
GCAAAATCCCACTAAACCCTATAGGTTGCGGATTTGAGGTAAAAGAAAGAGAAAAAGAAAGAAAAAATTCTGTTTATTTGACATATTTGCGTTATTTAACTGTTGATTTGTAAAAAAGGCCAGTCATACCCCCTAAAAAGGGCAAATTAATCAAAAAAATAATTCAAAGGAGATACGGCATTCATATATTTTTCTTATCTTTGCCCCATAATCGTAGCAAACACTTAACGATGAAAATGAAGAAATTATCATTCTTGTTGTTTCTGACCCTTCAGATGGGGATGGCTCAGGCTCAGGAAAAGCTTGTGGCACTCAGCTTTGGCGATGGTCCGAACACAACCACTGCAGTTCATATGCTTGATGTGCTCAAGAAACATCAGGTAAAGGCATCCTTCTTCGTGATAGGATAAAACATCACCCAGGAGAGTGCCAAGGTCATGATTCGTGCTCAAAAGGAAGGTCATGATATCGAGAATCACAGTCTTACACATAGCCCCATGTCACAACTCTCTGCTGATTCCATCCGTTATGAAGTGAAGACTACTTCTTCTCTCGTTAAGAAATATGCCGGTAAATCGCCAGTCTTTTTCCGTCCACCCTATATCAATGTCAACCAAACCATGTATGACAACATCTGTCTAGGGTTTATCTGTGGCGAAGGATGTGAGGACTGGATATCTTAAGTTGCAGTGATGAACGAGTAAGGCGAATGAACCAAAGTGCAAAGGACGGACTCATCTTCCTGCTCCATGACTTTGAGGGAAATGAAGCAACCGTGGAAGCAGTGGATTTAATCATCCCTATACTGAAGCTGAGAGGCTACCGACTCGTCACACGGTGAGAGAACTCTTCAAGAAGAAGGGCATCAAATCTCAGAAGAATCTGATATATACTGACGTGGTCCATCCTTCCCACCTCATCAAATAGGAAGATAAAGGAGCAATGCTATGCACCACTCCTCTACTATTATTTTATGCTATTTTAAAAAGATTCTTACTTTCTTCTTCTTCTCTTTTGCTCCAGAGCAAAGTTGGAGTACCATATTCTTCCAAAGCATTTATTAGATTCTTTGGAGGCTCTATAGTGTCGTTTATAATAGCTAAACTCTTTAACTCTTTGCCTGTTGCTTTTTCTCTTGCTTCTTTTATGTCTCCCATGCAAAACAGAAAACGTTCAATGCCATTTTGCCGCAATACATTGAAGGGTTTAACAACCAATTCGCTCTTTTTACCTGTAATCTGTATATCAAAGCTAAAATCTAATCCAGACCTTCCTTTTATTAAGAATGATGGATTTGAATACACATCTAAGCTTTCAACATAAGATACAACATCTTCGGCGAAAATAGAAGTTACTTTATCATTTGAGAGCATTGACATATCAGATATTGATGATATCGCAGAAATAATATTGTGTTTTTTTCTTGCAAAATCAGCGCCATTGGATTCTGTGACAATTTCTCCTTCTGGTGTTATCTTTATGCCAAAGTTATTGGCAACCTTTTGCATGTAATCTTTACGCTTTTGTGAACGTAACACATCTACTCCTGAAAGGAATAAATTTTCAATGGTCTCGCCATCATCCGAAAGTAAAATTTTAGTCTCAGATTCTTTCTTGACAAAAATTTCTATATTGTCATTAAATAGCCCCACAAAAGGTGTAAATACAGAAAACCATCCTGTACCTTTATCCTCTCTAATAGCCGTGTTGTCTTTCAGCCATTGGTAGTATTCTGCTATTCTGTTATCTATCCATCCCATACATTAATTCACTTTCAAATGTTAGCTTTGTCTGTAAATTTATTACGTCGCTCAAAGCATTTAAAATATTTCCAAATTCTTTTGCATAATTCTCTTGTGTAAGAGTCTTTGCTGGAAAATCATCAAACTCTACAGGTATAGCCCAATCTGCACTTCCATATCCTTCTACGTGGTAATGTACATGACTTCCATCTATGAGTTTTCCTGCATAAGGCCTGAACTTTTCCGGAACATCAGCTGTAATTACATCTGGATTTTTTGTGTTGCGGACCATTTAAGTCCAGCCTAAATACACAAAAGTAAAACTTGTTTTCTTGCGTATGCAATGTAATCTTTGTTCTAAACTTATCACTTATTTTGATATCTAAAAGATACTCTTTTGGACAATCTATAGAATCGGCAGGAGTCAGATAAATCCTATACTTTTTATTCTTGACTAAATCAAGATGAAAAGTATTACAAGGCTTTCCTTTGTCTATTACGAACTTAGGAGTAGCCAATATTTATCTGCATCAACCTGTGTAAGCATAATCTTTTTGTTTGCAAAGATAGAAAAACAATTTCAAATAACCAAAATTATATCTTTATATAAATACATAAAGCAAAAAAAATACGGAATATTTTACAAATCAATGATTAATCTATCATTTTTGTTGTATACAAACATGTCAAACTATGATACCAGACTAAAAAAGTAAAGGGTAAGTAATTGTCTTACCCTCTATCTTATCTATCTACTCAAACTTTGGCACCTCTTTCACCTAGTTGTGCTCATCTACGTAAGTCTTAGCTTCTGAGTATGTGTCAATCTCTATTGCGGTGCTATCTCAAAAAGTCTTCTCTTCCTCTTCCTTTAATGATAATCCTTCCTTAATCTTCCTTCACGATAGGATACAATTCTATGAATTCGCCATTATGGGACTGTCCATCATTGATGAGCTTTGCAAACTTCTCGCCTACTGTATCAATTGTATGGAAACCAGGCAAAGCCATGTTGCCATTCAGATCAGTGGTAGTTGGACCAGGGTGTACGCTGAAAATCTCAACAGGTATGTTGTTCTGCTCAAACTCCATTGCCATCACACCCATCATGGCATTCTGGGCAGCCTTGCTTGCCACGTAAGCCAGAGGATGCCAATACGGACTGATTTCACTAGGAACGGTGATGTTGACGATTCTACCCTTGTTGGCTTTGATGAGTGGAAGAAGGGCCTGAGTCACGGCCAAGGTGCCAAAGTAGTTTACGTCAGCAGTCTCCTTGATATCCTTCATGTCTGTCTCCCAGCTGGTCTTCGACATATCACCAGGAATACCGGCATTGTTCACTAGAAGATTGAGCGAAGGATATTTTTCATTGATCTCTTTTGCTGCCAAACTGATGCCGTCGAGATCACAGAGTTCAATTTTCACCCAACCAAGTACTGTACATCCTGCATCTTTCAACTTGTTCATAGTCTCCAAGGCTCTTGCTTCATTGCGGGCACCGATAATGATATCCCAGCCACTTAATCCTAGATACTTACTGATTCCCAAGCCAATACCTTTATTGGCTCCTGTAATTAATGCTGTTTTGTTCATTTCAATCTATTTTTTTGTGTTAAATATTTCCTAAATATATTTTTCTCATCCCTTCTTCCTGTGCAATCCTTCGGGCAGTAAAAAGAGTCTCAGTAGGTGTAGGTACAGAATCCTGCATCTTGTACTGTGGGAAAAACCTGCTAAAATGAAGAGGACAATCGGCAAAACCATTGTCTCTGAGCCAACTGCACATATCTCTTATCATGCTCTCGCTGTCATTAACCCCAGGAATCAGCAGGTTTGTTATCTCCAGATGCACTCCTGCTTTCTTTATCGTTAAAAGCGTATCCAGTACAGGCTGTAAATGACCGCCACATTGCTTCTGATACACATCTTCAGAGAATGCCTTGAGGTCGATATTGGCAGCATCAATGAGTGAAACTATCTCCCTAAGAGGCTCCGGGTTGATGTAACCTGCAGATACCAGAATATTCCAAAGCCCCCTGGAATGAGCCTCCTTGGCGATGTCATAGATGTACTCATAATAGGTAAGAGGCTCCGTGTAGGTATAGGCAATGCCCGGCAAATGATGCTTGACTGCAATATCTACAATATCAGATGGAGACAACTCGTAGAAATCTACAGCAGACGGAAGTACCTGCGAGATGTCGTGGTTCTGGCAGTTGAGACAACGGAAGTTGCAACCTGTACAGGACAGAGACAGACATCGGGTTCCGGGATGGAATTCATTCAGCGGTTTCTTCTCTACAGGATCATCTGCCAAAGCACATGGTTTACCGTAAACAACAGAGTAAAGCATTCCGTTAAAATTCCATCTGCTGCCACATTTTCCATGCTTGCCTTCCAAGATAACACAACAGTGGGGACATAATTCGCACCTTACTGTATTGGAAGCATACTCACCTTCCCCATCAACTTTCTGATAAAAACGACATTCTTTCATACCCAAACCATTTCATGATTACACAATCATCTGAATATCGGCTACTAGAATACAATAGCCTCATAAGTATAAAGCTCAGCTGTCTTCCAGCCATCCCAACCTATTCCAGCCTTATCCTGAGAGCAATGCCCCAGGAATTCTTCCTTGGTCCATGATACTTCATCAGCCACCTGTGGAAGGAAAGTACCCGTATGATAGCCCTTGCGCATGAAAACACCCTGCTTGCCCAGTTCAAACTCATCTATACTTTGGATACGTTTCATCGGTGTGAGTACTGAGATTTCGATATCAATATCATCCAGTTCCTCCATGGTCACCCCATAAAAGCGTGGATCCTCAAAGGCTGCCGCCTTTGCCATGTGCTCAACTACCTGATATAGTGGCATGTCTTCACCAAAATGTCCGATGCAACCTCTGAGTCTTCCCTTTTTGTGCAGAGAGACGAAGGCTCCACACTTTGTAAGAAGAACATCAGATAATTCGCCTGGCTCATACTTCTTACCTTCAAGAGTAGCCTTGATGGTATGATAAGCGATAGACTTGAGCATCTTTCGGTCTTCAGAAGTTAAATCAAAACCACAGGTTTCTCTAGTAAAAACAAAAGAATGATACCCTACAACCTTGTCTTTTCCGCCATATGGGGAATCACCGGAGTTGCAGTACATAACATGATGTGGCTTGATATTTGCATCATTTTCTGTCATCATCAACAATGTGGCAATAGGAGCCATGCCACATGCACTCGTTGCCAGATGGTCAATGCCAAGCTCCTGATTGTGAAGGGTGGCGTTCACAAATGCTTCTACCTTTCCTGTCATGATGCTATCTTTGGTAAGTCCATCTACAATCTCTGCATCCTTGTATGCAGGATAGTGAGAGAAGTCGCTGCTGATAACAAAAAGATTCTTCTCATTCAGGTAGGGCTTCAGGGTATCAGCAATCTTCTTCAAGGTCGTCAATTCCTGCGTGGCAATGATGATAGGAACAATGGATGGTATCTTTTTCATGTGATATTGCAGGAATGGAAGTACCACCTCCAGACAATGCTCGCTCTCATGTGCTTCTGGAGCATAAGTAATAGCATCACTCTTTTCCATAAGGTCTTTACAGAGAGCGGTATCTACAGGAACATTTCCCAGAGGAGTGGCATAGGCAGAAGCACCTATATTTACTGATGCCTTACCCAAATACACATGATGGCTAGGTCCCAGGAGAAAGATGTGCTCATATTCAGCATCCGGATTGATGGCAGCAAATGCCGATGCTGCAGTCACCCCAGAGAACACGTAGCCGGCATGAGGTACGATTACTGCCTGTACATTCTCCATTAAAGGGTTCTTGCACCTAGAGAAACAATTCTGAACATCCTGGCGGAGTTCTTTGGCATCGCCAGCATAAAAACTTCCTGCTACAGCAGGTTTGCGAATCTTAGCTTCCATCATAATACTTACTGTTATTAATACGATGAATATGATTTTTCTCATAACTCAAGATGATGATTCAGATGGCAAGATGCCACCTGTTTGCAAAGATACAAAATATCAGGTAGAAAAGAGTAAAATAGGATAAGATTTATATTAAATTTAATTTCCTCCATATCATCCGAACCATGATGCTCTCATTAGATGGTATATATTTGACTTACCTCCACAGTCAGTGCTTCCCTAAATCATCAACGTCAAGCATAACTTAAAGGTTATTTGATTAGGAAGTATGTAAAACGATGAGAAATATTTGGCTGTTAGGACAAAAATATGTATTTTTGCAGTGTCTTTGTGAGGCGTTGTCATCTCTGTCTTCATCATAAGATTCGTTTGCCCCCTACGACTCGCAATGCAGTGCAGATTAAACATCAAAATAACCGGTATGAGAGGGGCATCTCATATCAATAAATGAAGAGTCATGAAGAAAACTCTACTAGTATCAGCATTCTCAGCTATTGCCATGGTTTCAGGAGCACAAACTGAAGTGGCAAGTGCTGTCGGTGACTTTGATTTCATCACCAAGAATTTTACAGTAGGTCAGAAGACAATTCCGTATTCCTTGGTAAAAGACTTCCTGACTGCATTGAGGGAGCCGTGAATATATCTAACTGAGGATTCGGATCTGTCTTTTTAAACATAGTCATTCTTTTGATTGATGGTGTAAAGATACGAAAATATTCCAGATAACAGCATAAAGCAGAGATTATTTTCGTGAAATATAAACATCTTAAACAGGCCTTACTTTTTAAAGTGGGCTCAGTAAAGAACATGCAAATACTACTTAATGATTTCGATTAATAGTTAAATAACAATAACAAGCAACTAATTGTTGCTCAAATATTTGGAATTATCGTTCAGAAAGATTATCTTTGTGAACGATAATAATAAAGCATAACATTATGGAATATAATAGATTAATAGATAGAAAGGCGGAGACAGACCGAATAACAGAAGCTCTGAAACGAGAGAACACCCAATTTATCGTTATATATGGTCGTCGCAGAATAGGAAAATCTACGCTCATCAAATATCTTGTGAATAGTCAAGAACAGGCTATTTACTTCTTGAGTGATACTTCTACAGAGGCAGTACAGCGATCTGCTTTTGCCAAATCTGTGGCAACAGTCATTGATGGGTTCGACAAGGTTATCTATCCCGACTGGGAATCACTTTTCCGCAGTATGAACAATCAACTATCTCAGAGAATCATGGTATGTCTGGATGAATTTCCTTATCTCGTAAAAAGCTGTGAGGCACTTCCTTCCATCATTCAAAAGCTCCTGAACGAGAAAATCTTAAAGTTTGATTTTGTTCTTTGCGGTTCTTCACAACAATTGATGCATGGCTATGTGCTCAATCGCCAGTCACCACTTTATGGACTTGCCAATGAGATTATCAAGATGCAACCGATTGCAGCTCAATATATGAGGGAGGCAATGGAGTGTGATGCCGTGCAAGCGGTAGAAGAATTTGCAATATGGGGCGGTGTGCCTCGCTATTGGGAATTGCGTCGTGACTATCCTGATACAAAAACGGCGATTCGCAAGGTGTTGCTTGATCCACAAGGCCCCTTGATGGAAGAACCCCAGCGACTGCTTCGTGATGATATGCGAGATACCGTCCAGGCATCAACCTTACTCTCTATTATCGGTAATGGCGCCAACAAACTTTCAGAAATAGCATCCAGGGCTGGTAAGGAAGCCAACTCCTTGTCAGAGCCTCTAGGCAAATTAAGAGATTTAGGGTACATAAGAAGAGAGGTACCTTTTGGCGACAATCCGAAAAAAAGCAAAAAGGGACTTTACCACATCAACGACTCACTTCTCAGATTCCATTATCAATTTATCGTGCCTTATCGTTCTATCCTTGAGTTGGGAAAGATTGATACGGTGATGCAGGTTGTGGAAATCCAGCTACCGCAGTTTATTGGCCAATGTTGGGAGTTACTATGCCGTGATTACGTAAGTGGCAATATCATAGATGGCATTGCCTACAATGTGGCTTCCCGATGGTGGGGTAAAATTTTTCCGCCAGAAGAAAAGGATGGTAAAATGGTAGAATTGGACGTTGTAGCAGAATCAATAGATAAGAAACATATATTGATTGGCGAATGTAAATGGACACACAATGATAGTGCTGACCGCCTGATGGAAACTCTTGAGCAAAAGGCGAAATATCTTCCTTTTATCAAGAAAGGACAGCAGGTACATCTTGTCTTGTTTATGAAAGAAGCCCCTACTTATATGAACGAAGAAGCTAAGATACTTCTACCTGAAGACATCATGTAATAGGAAAAAGGGTCTATACACCCTTTTGTCGAGGTGTATAGACCCTTGGAACAACCGCAAAGTATGGGTTGATAATTATTTTTTCAGATAATTGGTATTCCTGTCAGCTTAGGACTTTACCACATTTCTTCATTATTATCATCTGGTTTTTGTCCCTGATAGAAAGCAGGACCTTCTGACCCTGCCAGTAACTGTTGGGCTTTTATCTCATGCATCTGCATTTCTGGTTTTATATATTCTTTCTTCATATTGTGCTATTTTTATTTGATTATTACTTTCTTGTTATTCTTGATGTATATGCCCTTTGTCGGATTGCTTATCTTTCTACCTTGGAGGTCGAAGATTCCTTCAATAGTGCCATGACGCTGCACGTAAGTACCCATAATGGTGATTCCATCTATGCCTGTTGTCTCGTTGCCGCCACCGAATACAAAGCTGCGAGTGAGTGCTGACGATGATGGGTCTTTTGCTTCATTTTCAGATACTTTCAGATAAGCCTTTCCTGGAGTCGCCTTGAGGCTTGTTCCGTCGTAGCTATTGTTAGCTTTGTCCACACCGAGGTAGAAGCCGAGACCTTCTTTTCTATCATTTTTATACGTGAGACGATAGAGTATATAACCAGTTCCTGCTGTTACAGTCTGAGCTACAGCTGGTGTAGCCACAAGGTCAGAGGAAGCTTTTTCCAACTCAGTTGTCTTGTTTGCCTTTGCATTGACATACTCTCCGTTAGTCTTCAGTAGCACACCCTCTCCCTTTGCCACTTGGTAGTCGCTGCGTTGTGTCAATGTCATCTTGCCACCGCTTACCGTTGCGTTGTAGACATTAAGTTTTCTGCCTGATGGAACAGAAAGGGTTACATCGTTTGTCAGATTGCTGAATGTTGCCCAATATGTATCGTTGTCGCCCTTTGCTGCCTTGATTACTTTATAGTCAGAGCCGAGAACAGGATATAGGTCCTCGCCTAACTGCTGTCCCCATGCCTGCTCGCCTAATACTTTGCCTTCGGCAAGCAAATAAGCCACTTCGCCGCTCTTAAACTGCTTTATGGACTTTTTCTCTGCCTTGCCACTCTCATCCTGTCCTCCTATACCGCCTATGGCTGTGTTACTAAGGTAATAGCAATTTGTTGTTGTGCCTCTAGAGCTAATTCCGCACACTCCGCCAACAGCATATTTTCCGCTTACAGAAGCTGTGTTATAGCAGCTTTTGATTGTGCTCATCTCGTTAATTCCGCATACGCCGCCGACGCCGCCAAAGACGAAGGTGCCTTCTTCAGTTGTTGCTCTGACAGTGCCTTCATTAAAGCAGTTTTCTATTATTCCGCCGTAGTCATTTTCTCCGCACACGCCGCCTATTCCTTGTTCCATGTTGCCAATTACAGTGCTGCTGTTAGAACAGTTTTGGAGTTCGCCATTATTAATTCCGCATACACCTGCCCCATACTCACCGAACTGAAAATATGAATCCAAAACTCCTACGTTGGAAATCTTGCCGTTGGCTCCTATGAAGCCAAACAAGCCAACTAAAGAGGAGTTAGGATTATTGAAATACAATCCGCTGACGGTGTATCCCTTGCCATCAAAGGTTCCAGTATATGCATAAATATTATTACCTACAGGTGTCCATTCTATAAAGTCGCTTTCGCTTACCAGATTTTTATTTGCGTCAAGAACGCCCGTGTTCACGGTAATGTCGTTCATGAGGATTGCATTGGCAGATGCATTCTTTTCTCCGCTTGGAAGCGTACCATTCACCAGACCTGCAAACCAATAAAGTTCGGCAGCGGTACCAATTTGATATGGTTTTTCTAGGGTGCCTTCACCTTTCGGTTGGGTTGGGGTAATACTTTGCGCCCACATCATGGATGGCATAATCATGGTTGTCACGAACAAGAGCATCGTGAAAAACCATCTCGTTCTTAAAAAATTCTTTTTCATATCTTTTGTTTTTGAATTAATAATATCCTGTAGTCTTGAACCATGGCATAGCTCATGACTAAGGCAAACAACAGAAGAAACAATGCCACTATAAAAATAGCCTGTTCCTCTTCGTGAAAGTCTCTATCATATTTTCCATGGTGCAAAGATAGTGTTTTTTTTCAAAAAAGGTGTCGCATTCCTATAAAAAAGTGTCTATTTCCTATGTTTTAGGTGTCGCATTCCTAGCAAGTAGACCCCCTTTTTAACGATTTATTCCCTTCAGTGATGCGTTTTCCTGGTATTTATCGAAAAATGGTTAATCCTGCTTTTTATCCTCCGGGGCTACATTTTCAGCCATTTTCTCCCGCCATTCAGTAGGAGCACAACCTTCCTTTAACTTGAAAATGCGGTATAGATAGGTTCGGGCAGAGAAGCCACAAAACGTACCTCGGCAAGCCAGAGGCGGAAGGTGGAGTTTAGGCATGAAGTGAAGTAGCGTGTATCCCCCGCCGGCGCACCAGTCTTCTAGCTTCTCTCACTTCTCTTTCCGGAGTCTTTCAGAAAGCTTCGAATGTAATGTCTTTTCCTTGTCAGTATATTCAAGTAACTTGCGAAACTTTAGTTTTGAGCCCACTTTAAAAAGGAGCATATTTTGAATCCAGTCTG
>UMHV01021014.1_pt1 | contig 10604 bp, 9 predicted proteins | sample 1965621 | NCBI WGS metagenome assembly UMHV01 (sample SAMEA4836108, study PRJEB28245) | human gut metagenome | biome: gut microbiome; material: fecal sample | place: Denmark | collected 2008 | reverse complement strand
CAGCAGATAGTCATCCGCCTTTTCCATGCCCGGAATCAGTCCCAGAACTTTTCCGCTCCACTGCAAGGGTGCAATGAAAATAAAAACTGCAAGAATGGCAAATATTATATTGGCCGGTGCCGAAAGGTTTCTCAATTTCTGTTTCATAACTTTAAATCTCCTCATTTGCGTATTATTAAGTATGAAAATATTCTATAGCATTTACTTTGACATTGCAAGCAAAGGATTTCATACTTCAATGGACAGCAAAAAAGCCCTGTCCTTACGAACAGAGCCCTATGCATTATGTTGCACTTACAAGCCTTACTATCACATCAATTCCAGCCGCCCAAAATAGTATCGCCCCCACGATATATACCTTTGTCTTCTGCTCGAAACCGAAATGATATCCTGTGTAAATGCCTGCCACTATACAGATGACAGTGAGCAGCGCCACCATTATCATAATGGTGAGAAGTCCGGTACCAAGAAAGCCGAATGCTATTCCTGCAAGAACCGTATAAAATGCGGTGATTCCTGCTATCCTTAACACTCTTTTCATGTCAAGCTGCGCCTGACAATGCTCCTCAATCCTTTCATTTCTTATAGCCTTTCCTATAAGCCTGATTCCCAGTCCTATCAGTATTCCGATAGAAATTATCTCTCCTAAAAGTGCTTCATCCTTCACCGAGTATTTCCCATTAAGGAAGCTTGACAGGAAATACCCGATGTACATTGCTAACAACTGGCAAACTGCAACTATGAAGCAAATGGCTGTAAGCTGTTTCTTATTTACTTTCTGGATCAGGGATCCCTGACATTCCATCGCAACGAAAATCTCAAGCGAACTTCCCGCCACGATTAACAGATATTCTATCCAGCCCATTTTTGCCTCCCCCTAATGTACAAACATCCTTTAATTAATTATTTGTCGCTATCTGCCTTAGCATCTATTGAAGCTAATTTATATATGAACTTAACGCTGCCCGTCTGTCCATCAGCGATTGCTGAGTATGTCTGATATTCCTCACCTGCGTCAATTACTGCCTGAAGCTTGTCGGTGAATGGCTTTAAGTCACCGTTGTATGCGTCGAGAATCTTGTTGATTCCTTCCTCATTGAACTGTACCATACCGTCTGCAAGTGTGTGTGCACCCTCTGAAAGTGTCTTAGAGCCTGTTGTGAGCTGGTCAACACCTGAAACTATCTGATTTGTTCCATCTGCAAGCTGTGAGGCTCCGCTGTTGAGCTGTGCGTTATTTGCTACAAGTGTGTTTGAGCCGTCTACAAGCTGCTTGATACCACTTGTGAGAGTTGGTACTGAGTTCATGAGTGACTGTGTTCCGGCTGAAAGCTGGCTTGCTCCGGCATTGAGTGCTGTTGCTCCGGCATTTAATGTATCGTTGTTTGCAACTAATGTATTTGAGCCATCCACAAGCTGCTTGATTCCACTTGTAAGCGCCGGTACTGAGTTCATAAGTGATTGTGTTCCGGCTGAAAGCTGGCTTGCTCCGGCATTGAGTGCTGTTGCTCCGACATTAAGTGTATCATTGTTTTTAACTAACTCGTTTGAACCATTTACAAGGCTGGTGATTCCTTTTGTCAGCTCTGGTAATTTATCTGCAAGACTTTGTGTGCCTGTCTGAAGCTCTGTAGCTCCTGTTGCAAGCTGTGTAGTTCCTTTTGCTAAATCAGAAGCTCCGCTTGACAACTCAGATGCTCCATCTGACAACTGTCCTAAACCAGCATCTAATGATGACGCACCATCTGATACCTTTGCTGAGCCATCCTTTAAAGCTTGCACTGTGGAAGCACTGTCTGTTATACTTTGGTTCACGGCAGAATATACTGATACAGCACCTTTTCCCTGAGACAGACCAACAAGTATCTGATTATAAGTTGCAGATGGATTCTGATTCTGCATATTAGTCAAAGCATCTATTATATCTCTTGCATTGTTTACTGCTGCATCCGCTGCTGCTGATACATTGTCTGCTGTAATCTTATCTGTATTAATATATCCAAGAGTTTTAAATAATGTTCCGACATTTAATTCATTCAGTGGTTCCAGAGATTTATTTATATTGGTTTTGATTGTTTCAGGCATATCTGATAAAGATTGTGTCAACTGACCAACTCCTTCATCAACCTGCTTTGCTCCTGCTGCAAGAGAATCAGCTCCTGTTTTTGCCGTATCAATACTTGTCTTTAGCTGTGCTGCACCTGCAGATACTCCTGCTGCGCCCTTGTTTGCAGCATTAATACCATCCGAAAGCGTTTTTGCCCCATCATTAAGGCTGGTCACACCTGTTGCAAGACTTCCTGTGTTGTCATTAAGCTGGTTCAAGCCTGTATTTAACTGACTTGCTCCATCCGTATATGATTTCAAGCCATCCTTAAGTGTTGCACTTCCACTTGCCAGTTGTCCTGCTCCGCTATTAAGCTTATCTGCTCCATCAACTAATGCACCTGTACTGTTTCCAAGTGTATTCAGTCCACCATTGAGTGTGCTGGCTCCATCTGTATACGCCTTAAGTCCATCCTTAAGTGTTGCACTTCCGCTTGCAAGCTGTCCTGCTCCACTATTAAGCTTATCTGCTCCTGACACAAGGGCTCCTGTGCTGTTTCCAAGTGTATTCAGTCCACCACTTAATGTACTAACACCATCAGTATATGTCTTAAGTCCACTCTGCAGTGTGCCAACTCCTGATGCGAATGTGCCGAGCTTGCTCTGCAATGTTGAAAGTCCGTCAGCAAGTGTGTCAGTACCCTCTGCCAGTGTCTTTGAACCATCCTGAAGCTGTGTTGAGGCATCCTTTAAGTCATTTATCATGTCATCGAGGTCTGATGTGTCAATTCCGTCTGTGCTTACATAATCAGATGCGTTTACCACGAAGGTCATGGCTGCAGGCATTGAGAAATTCTCCACATCTGCTGTCATTTCCATGTATTCAGGGATATTTACATCGCCATCGAGGTCTTTGTCCTTGATTCCGAGGCTGTCCTTTAAGCCCGGAAGTGCATAGCCGAGCACTACGCTTGATGAGTCGCTTACCTCAGCCTTGCCGTTTGTCACTTCGATATTCTCGAAGCCATCACCGAGTACAAGTCCTGTTACTGCTGCAAATGGTACGGAAACGGTCTGCTTCTCGCCGTTTACTGTCTCTGTATATGATGTGGTATTTGTGTAGTCAAAACGGATTTTGACCTTTCCTGATTTTCCTGCAAGGTCCTCAGGTGAGATTTCTTTTCCATCGAGGTAGTATGTAACCTTCTGTGTTACAGGTGGTTTCTCTGTTGCTGTGCCCTGGTAATAAATGTCCTTGCCACCGGCCTGCCATGTGAGCTTATCACCGCTTTGTGTGAATTTTTCCTTGCCCTTTACGTTCTCGATATCTGAAAGGTTTGAAGCATCCTCCAAGGTATCCTTTTTGTCTTTATTTTTAAGGTGATCTACTACGATTGTTTTGTTTACGTTGCCGTTTGCATCTGAGATGAGGTATACGCTCTCGTCCTTGTCTGCATCGTTATCCTTTAATGATACGCTGTCCATGAGCTTATCTGCTATGTCATCAGCATCTTTGCTGCTGTCTGTTGTGCTGTCTGCCTCGGCTGTGACTGCGGTGCTGTTCTTCTCCGCAAAAACCGCTGTTGCTCCGATTCCTGTACCTACAAGTGCTATTGTGAGGACTCCGGCTACAACACGGACAATATATTTACTTTTTAACTTTTCTTTCAATTCTGGTAATTTCATGTCTTATTCCTCCTGATTTTGTTTTTGAGGTCATATTTTTATGTTATGAGGGTCAAAAAGTATTTTATCCCTCATTTATGATTAATCAGATTACTAAGCTGTCAGGTTCTTGTTTTTAAAGCCTGCGCTTGTGGCACATATTACTTTGTCAAAAATCATAAACATTGACGGAAGTATAAATACTACTACAAACATACTGATAATTGCGCCTCGTGCAAGCAGTATACAGATAGAACTGATCATATCAATGTTTGAATAAAGTCCTACACCAAAGGTTGCGGCGAAGAAACAGAGTGCACTGACGATAACTGAGTTTGTCGAATCTGCAAGTGCCTTTGTGATTGCCGGCTTTTTGTCCATTCCGGTGTATCTGTTCTTTCTGTACTTTGTGGTCATAAGTATCGCATAGTCAACCGTTGCACCAAGCTGTATGGTTCCGATTACGATGCTCGCGATAAACGGAAGCTTCGTTCCTGTAAATCCCGGAATTCCCATGTTTACAAAGATTGCAAACTCGATGACCGCTACAAGTATGATTGGAAGCGATACTGATTTGAATACTACGAGGATGATAAGGAATATCAATACGATTGATACTGCACTTACACGCTTAAAGTCTGTATCTGTGATAGTGATAAGATCCTTTGTACAAGGTGCCTCACCGATAAGCATTGCGTCCTCGCTGTAATTCTTTACTATCTTTTTAATCTCTGTAATCTGGTTGTTTACCTCATCAGATGCTGTCGCATATTTTGATGAAACAAGCATCATCTGGTAATCACCGTTTTTGAATATCTCCTTTGCCTCATCCGGCACCATATCATCCGGTATTGTAGGTCCAAGTATTGAGTCAAGTGATACCGCAAGCTTTACTCCATCGACCTTCTTGATATCATCTATCATGCTTATGCTGTCTGCCTTTGACATACCGCTCGGCGCGATGATGATATGTGTGGCACCCATAGCATACTCCTTGTCGAGTCTTTCATTGGCCTGCTTACTGTATGCACTGTCAGGCATGGTTCCTGCAAGGTCATAGTAGACCTGATCATGAGTGTATCCGTATATTGCCGGGATGAGCACTACGATAAAAATCACTGCAAGTATCTTATAATGATTTGTTACCCAGCTTGCAATCCTAGAAACATCCGGCATAAGAATCTTGTGCTTTGTCTTCTCGATTGCCTTATCACATGCAAGAATCAGTGCAGGGAGAATTGTTACACATCCGATAACTCCGAATACAACGCCCTTTGCCATTACGATTCCCAGGTCAAGTCCAAGTGTAAAGCTCATGAAGCAGAGGGCTACGAAGCCTGCGATTGTTGTGATTGAGCTTCCTGTTACTGAGACAATTGTGTGGGAAATGGCATGTGCCATGGCTCGCTTCTTGTCTCCGTCATATCTGTCTATCTGCTCCTGATAGCTGTGCCACAGGAAAATCGAATAATCCATTGTTACGGCGAGCTGCAATACTGCTGTCAGTGCCAGTGTCAGGTATGAAATCTGTCCCTGTATAAAGTTTGTTCCCAGGTTATAGATAATAGCCATTCCTATGCTTAGGAGGAATAACATCGGAACAATTATTGAATCCATTGTAATTCCCATGACAAGCATTGAAAGCAATGCTGCTATGATGACATATATAGGAGCCTGCTGCATAACAAGTGTCTTTGTATCTGCGTTGACCGCTGCCATTCCTGCTACGAAGCAGTGGTTTTTCACCATCTTATCCATCTTGTTGACGGCTTCCATTGTCTCATCCGAACCCATTGTGTCACTGTAGGTGACGAGCATGAGCTGGCTGTTTGCATCCTTGTTGTTGAATGCGTCGTACACCTCATCCGGAATTGCCTCTCTTGGCAATGTGGAATCAGCGATTGTTCCGTACCAGATGACATCATTTACACCCTTAAGGTCCTCTATGTCATCTGCCAGAGTCTCTATGTCCTGATCCTTCATATCCTCTAAGATCACAAATGACAACGCTCCGGTTCCAAACTCATCTACCATGATATCCTGACCCTTCATAGTCTCTATCTGGCTTGGCAGATAAGAAAGGATATCAAAGTTGATTCTCGTGTTGATAAAGCTGATGCCCGACGGTATAAGCAGTGCAAATGCAACTATCAGTATCAGCACACGATGTTTTACGACTCCTTTTCCAAATTTAATCATTAGATTCACCACTCTTTCTTTTATTCGTATTGAAGTATAAAAAAAAAGACCGAATAAATAAATATTCAATCTCTTCGATTTGTCATGTGAGATATACAAATCCATCAATTTGTATATCCGATATGACACATATATTATATTGTATTTGATTTCTGACACTTTTTCACAGCATTTTTATATTTATATGAACACATGCCTCTTTATGATTCTGCTTTATGAGCTTGCTTAAGCCGTCATTTTCCATGGCAATTGTCCTCTACAGCTCACTTAGTATATCATCCATCGAGCGCGTAATCAGATACATGTATGCCTCCGCCATCTCCTTCGGCTCAATATCATCCATGCCCTGGGCTATCCAGCCCTCCGTGATAAAGCACAACGACTGCGCATAATATGTAGAAATCACCTCCGGTGTGAGCCAGCGGTATTTGGATTTCTTTCCTGTACTCTTTTCGTTTATGATATTCATAAACATCTCGTAGACGCACTTCATGGCAATCTGATTAAACGTCACTGCACCCTCCAGCTTTAGTGCTTTCTTGTAAAAAACACTGTTTGCCGAAATATTATTGAGCATCAGCACAATCGCTTCAAAAATCATTCCGGCATTGAGCAGTGGCTTGATGGGCTCAAGCAGCTCGCTTTTGATAATCCACTCTATCAGCTCGTACTTGTCCTGAAAATGATTGTAAAACGTGGGGCGGATAACTCCGGCCTTGTCCGTTATCTCTTTAATTGTAATCTTATCGATTGGCTTTTTCGCTGAAAGCTCTATAAGGCTCTCAGCGAGCACCAGATCTATTGCATTCTTACCTTGCTGTGTCATTACTCATCAAACTCCATCGTGACAAAGTAGCCCTTCTCAGTCTCCCTCACATCCACGACATCGCCCTCGCGGCTTTTGAGCCTCTCGCTGACCACGTAGTTTCCCGACATGGCAATTGCATGCTCTATCGTATAATAATATGAAGTTGGAAGCTTGCTCTCTGTTACCTTCAGATGGTCACCGACCTTGGTAAGTCCGGGTCTCTCCATCTTAAACTCCATCCGACGCATTCTGTCGCCTTTCTGTTACTGCTTAATTGTCCTCTTTTCTATCCTCAACAAACGTTGCCTCAAACTCCTTTTGCTTGTTGTAGGCGCTCTCCGCCTTTGTGGCACGGCTCGTAATCCAGATATTTGATACTCCGTTGAAAATCAGTATGATACCGACAACAACAGTGGCTGTCTTCATTACATCAAATGCATTTGTCACACAGATTATTCCAAAAATCAGACTGATTATTGAAAAAATCAGGCCGACACTCCAGCCTCCGTAACCGTATTTTCTGGCATCCACTGCCTCAATAATGCTCCTGATGCTGTGAAAAATGAGCACCAGACCGATGACTATAGGTATCAGGCTCACCACAACCTTTGGCTGTACCAGAAACCATATACCCACTGCCAAAACCACAAGCCCCAGCATCGCTGAAAAACCATTCGTAACTATATTCAGAAAATAGCTACACATATAGACCACTCCGATGATGATAAGCACTACCGCAAGCACATTGGCCACAATCGTGAGCACCGAAGCCCTCCATATGATAAACACCAGTCCCAGCGCTATGCAAAGCACTGATGACAGTAGAAAATCAGCCTTTATTCTGCCTAAAAACTCCTTCATACACGACCTCCTTTATATATCCTTCCCTACATTACTTTTCTAATTCTGTTCCTCTGCACTTTTCTTAACCAGGTCAAGAACAGTCTGAAGCTCAGCACCCTCAACCGGTGCAGCTCCATATCCAAGACGCTTGTAATCCTCTGTAATCTCAGCCAGCTCAGTAGTTTTATCGCCCTTCGCATCAATTACAAAATATCTGCCCTGTGACGTAGCATCATCCCACACGAGATAAGCACGGATTGCGCAGTTTGGAGCCATATCCCTTGTCGGGAAATCAACTCTGGTGACATTAAGTGTATCAGAAATCTGCATAGACATAACAGAGAAATCCTCCTCCATATATGGATACATACGCTTTTGCTGATATGCCTCCTCGTACAGCTCATCTATTAGCTTTTCCTTCTCATCGGCTAGTCGGTCCATGAACTCTTTTCCGCCCTCAAACATCTTTGCCGGCAAGAAAATATGCTCATACTGCATACGCTCAAAGATGACATACTGCTCTGCTGTCATCTGTACAGTCTTGCCCTTTGTCGGTGATGTAGGATGTCCCTCTCTTCTGGCCTTTTCCACTGCCTCAATCTTTTCTACAAGAGGCTTTTTGAAAATCAGATTGTGAGTGAACGGGTTGAATGCGATACCATTAATCTTTGACTCTTTATTTGCCACCATATTGTTGACTGCAAGAAACGGCATATTTACAATGCATGGTGACGGATGATCCTTAGAAAGCTGTGCCTTTGATGTATAAATCGGCATGAAAGCCTCTCCCTCACCGTTTTTAATAAATAGCGGAATCGGCTTGTTGTTCTCTCCGACATTTGCAGGTACCAGGAATCTGCTCTTAGTGCATTTTTCAATGAGCTTATTGAGCGTCTCCGCCTTTTTGTCGCTTGAATACTGTGTCATCAGCGCCTCAACCTCCGGGTTTTGCACCTCAAGAGTGAAGGCCGGATCATCCTTTAATTTATTTTTGATTTTATTTTTATCCATTTATACTGCTTCTCCTTATATTAAATGCCCGGATTTACATCCAGGCATTATTTTAACACATTTCTTTTATCAACTCAACAATCTTAGTGTCTCTTGCTATCCATTCTTTATCAAGAAAAGCGCTGTTGGCCTTTATTATCTCATCCGGCGTAGCCCATGACAGATGATACTCAAGCCTTATCTCGCTGTCTGTCATCTGTGCTGCCACATGCTCGTCCTTCACATCACAGAAATACACGTAGGTGTGACAGTAATATATCTTGTCAGCCTCAAATATATCGCGTCTCTTTTCTATGACCTTGCCACACTCCCTGATGCTTTCCGGCACGACAAGAAGCCCTGCCTCCTCGCGCACCTCCCGTGCCAGCGCAACCTCGTTGGTCTCGCCTGCATCGATGCCGCCGCCCAGTATCTTGTAGTAGCCTTCACCGGCCTGCTGCATGGCAAGCTTTCCGTCTCTAATAATAACCGCGCGCACCGCGAAGCGCTCAAATACCTCCATATCATCGGAATAGTTGTGTTTGTCAAATGTATATAGCGTTCTCATGTTTGTCCTCCGTGTATGGGCTGTAATCATTCATTAGTATACATGGAAAGTAGTTTTTATTCTACACCATTTGATAGCGAATTGGAATACTATTATCGTCCATTTACCTGCAAAGTAGCACCACTGTCTCTATGTGCTCTGTATATGGGAAGCAGTCATATGGTGTTGCGCGCTTCACTGTATATCCATGCTTTGTGAGATACTTTAAATCCCTCGCCAGTGTTTCCGGACCACATGACACGTACACCACTCTCTCCGGCGACAGCTTGACAACCGATGATAAAAATGCCTCATCGCTGCCGGTTCTTGGAGGATCCATTATGACAACATCAGCTTTCTCACCCTTTTGTGCCATCTCAACCATGAATTTTCCGGCATCGTCATTGTAGAAGCGGATATTTCTGATGTCGTTTCGCTTTGCATTGGTAACTGCATCGCGGATTGCATCACGGTTTAGCTCGACTCCGATGACTTCACCTGCATTTTTCGCTGCTATGATGCCTATGGTTCCGGTGCCGCAATATGCATCGATTACACGCTCCTTGCCGGTGAGGTGTGCCTCATGAATGGCTTTTTCGTATAAAAGCTCCGTCTGTACCGGATTCACCTGATAAAACGAGCCTGGTGAGATGCGGAAGGTACAGCCGCACAGCTTATCCTCTATGAAGCCCTTGCCATAAAGTGTGATGTTTCTGTCTCCGAGCACCATGCTTGTCTTTTTATCATTCACGTTGAGCACCACTGTCGTGATATTGGGATGCTTTTTCCTAAGTGCTTTTACGAAATTGTTCTTCGATGGAAGTATCGGCGATGCCAGGACAAGCACTACCATTATCTGCCCTGTTGCATAACCCTTTCTTACAAGCACATGTCTGAGAAGCCCATAGCCGGTATCCTCATCATAGGTTTTTATCCTGAATGAGCGGAGCATATCTTTTATATCCCTTATTATCTCATCCGACTCCTGCTCCTCTATCATGCAGCTTTCGATATCCACCACATCATGTGTGTTCTTCCTGTAAGCTCCCGCCACAATCTGACCGCGCCTCGTGCAGTCAAAGGCTGCATGAACCTTGTGACGATAATGGAGTGGATTTTTCATGCCGACAATCGGCTCCACGAAGCAAAAAGGCTTTAGCAGCTTTTTCATGTATGCCTGCTTGTTTTTTAGCTGTTCCTTATATTCTACGCCCTGATAGTCGCAGCCACCACATTTCTTCGCATACGGACATACGTTACCGCTTTTTGACCGGCTGCTTTTCTCCTTTACCCTCGGCTGTTCGGTGGCATTTTTGTATTTTTTCTCATTATGCGTGGTCTTTTTTCTGGAATTCCCTTGATTTCCCGCCATATCCGTGCTCCTTAAAATCAGCTATGCTGACTACTTGCCGTATGTATTATATAAATACACATGATTATCTATGCAGTGCCATCCGCTTGAAGCGCCTGCTGTCACACATATATATGTCTTTCCGCTTGCTGCCT
>UMHV01020590.1_pt1 | contig 10617 bp, 9 predicted proteins | sample 1965621 | NCBI WGS metagenome assembly UMHV01 (sample SAMEA4836108, study PRJEB28245) | human gut metagenome | biome: gut microbiome; material: fecal sample | place: Denmark | collected 2008 | reverse complement strand
ATTTCCAGATACGCCTTGCGGAGTCTGCCGTAGTGTCCGAGGGCCTTTGTCTTGCGGATAATGATGTTCGGGTATGCCCTTGCTCAAAAGCGCCTCGTCGTGGGTTAACCTATTCAGCGCTGATTGGAATCGGAACTCTGAACTGTTTCCGAAACAGGCTCGCTCTCCTGACGGGAACGCCACTCGATGTTCTTTTCGAGGATGTCCCCGGATACCGCATCGACCTTGTAGGAATACGCACACTTGTCCGTGTAGAACTCCAGAATGTAGCAAGGCTTGCCCTGATTGCGGCTCAGCTCCTCTCGGGTGAACACGATTTTTTGGGTAGCTTCATCAAGTCCCGCGTCCTCTAATGCGATCTGCTTTGCCTTTTCCAAGCCGATAAACTCCGGAGCAAGGGGAATGATCTTATCGCAGGTCTTATCCATGATCACGCCCAGAACGGCGTCAATTTTGTAAGTCCAGCGAGCTGAGTCACTTTCAAAGACGAAGTAATAGTAGGGTGACTTGATGCCGCCGGCAACCAGCTCCTCTGTCGTGAAGACCACCTTCACATTGACCCCGGCATCGTCCAGTGCGATTTTCTTCGCATCCGCCAGAAGAATGAAGTGGTAAGCCTCCATGATGCTGCCGTTCTTGGCGTCCACCTTGTAGGAATACTGCTTCTTCGCGGTGTAGAACTCTAAGATGTAGCAGGGCTTGCCAGAATTGCGGTTCAGCTCCTCTCTGGTGAACACGATCTTTTGTGTGGCTTCATCAAGTCCCGCGTCTTTCAGGGCGATCTTCTTTGCTTCTTCCAAAGAGATGAAATCCGCAGTGTTGATTTCCGTTGTGACGGTCTCTTTCTGCTTTTTCTCCAGAACGATGCCCAACACCGCATCAATGCGGTATGTCCACTGTGTTTTTGCATTGGCAAAGACGAGCCGGTAGTAAGGCGTTTTAATGCCGCCGCTCACAAGGGTTTCCTCGGTAAAGCTGACTTTATCCTTGCATCCGGCATCATCCAGGGCGATTTTTTTCGCTTCGGAAAGCGTGATATATTTCCCGGCGTAAATAATGCTGCCGCTCTTTGCGTCGATTTGGTAGAAATATTGATTCGTCCCGGTGTAGAACTCCAGCAGGTAGCAGGGCTTGCCCTGATTGCGGCTCAGCTCCTCTCGGGTGAACACGATCTTCTGCACCAGTTCATCAAGCTTCGCGTCCTTCAGTGCAATCTTCTTTGCTTCCTCCAAGGAGATGAACTTCGATACGCAGACAGAAGAAATGCCGGAGGCCTCTTGGAATTTAAGAAGCTCGTCCAACGACATGCGGGCAACCTCGTCCGTGGGCAGCCCGGTTTTGTTTGCTGCGGTGAGGATCCAGTCGGCGCGGCCAAGGGAAACATGGAATTCCTCGGCGATCTTCGCCACTTCGGCGTTTTCCGTCAGTTCGGAGTGGAAAACCAGCGTGCCGACGGCATCGGTCTGCTCCAGGGCCTGCTGGATCTCCGCGGAGAGCGATGCCTTTAGCTCGGCGTTCGCATCAAGACGGGAATCAAAAGAGATCAGAACCGTCGCTTCGCCGTTTTCCATATATCCGCAGGCCTCGTAGGCGGCGACCGTGCGCGTTAGAGCGGTCTCGACACTCTGCTTTCCCAGCGCAACATCGCTGAGCGCATTTTCCGCATCGCTGTTCAAGCAGCGGACATTCTTAACGCTCCCGCTTTTGGCAATCGTATATTCCACGCTGGGGTTGACATCCATTGTGAAGGTGCCGGCTGTCGCATTGCTTCGGATGGCATGTGTGGCGATGCCGGTGCAAAGAACCAGTGCAAGGCAGGCAGCCATTGTTCCAAACTTGGCCCAACCGGGCTTTCTTTTGGTATTTGCTTCGCTTTCCGCGTCAGCGATAAGCTCGTCATTGATCTTTCCGATCGAACGAAGAAGAACTTCGGTTTTCATAGCATAATTCCCTCCTTTTCAAGAAATCGTCTTAGTTCGTTTCTCATACGGAAAAGCAAAGATGTCACCTTGCTCTCGCTCATTCCGTATGCGTCCGCAATATCCCGTATTGCGTAGAGATGATAGTATCTGCGGACAAAAATGTTACGGTTCAGCTTGGGCTTTGCATACAGGAAGCGGTCAATGGCGGCAGCCAACTCATTTTCTTCGATGGTCTGCTCCACAGTCGTTTCCGAAGGAACGCAGGCTTCCAACTCAGACAGCGCGAGAACTACTTGTCCGTGTCCGCGTTTTTCGGCAGTATACCGCTTATAACGGTTCAGAGCGAGGTTGCGCGTGATTTTCCCTAAGTAGATCGACAAACGGCTCGGACGCTGCGGCGGGATCGAATTCCATGCGCCGAGATATGTGTCGTTGGCACATTCCTCCGCATCCTCTTTGTTACGCAGTATGTTATATGCAATCGTATGGCAGTAGTTCCCGTACTTTTCTGTGGTGGCGGTAATCGCGCTCTCGTTACGCGCCCAGTACAATTCTATGATCTCATGGTCTTTCATTGCGCCCTCCCTTCTTTCTGCGTAAAGGCCTTTCACTTATATAGACAACAAAAATAACCATTCATTGCGTGGACAGGAAAACTTTTCTTCAAACTTATCATATCATGCGGGAGCGGCGATTTCTACCGGTCTGAAAGTGCTGGCTTATCATGGTACAGAGGATTCTCGGTCACTTTGGGTTCTTGTGCAGTCTTTTTCATCGTTCGGCCTCCTTATCGCCGCGCATCCCGGTCGGGTGCAATCTGAGTTCAAAGTGATAGACTTCCTGAGCGTCACCGCAGGTGACCACCAGTTGAAGCCACCGGCGCAGCGGAGGCACCCCTTCTATCGTAACCTTGCAGTCGTCGGATAATGGTAATAACATATATTTGGATTTAGGACATGAAGCACACGGCAGCCCTTGTGCCACAAGGATCTCCCGCATCTTACGCTCGGTTCGATGGCGGTTCATTTCTGAAACGCTACCGGCCTCATTTGAACCGCTGGATGCCGCAGTGGTCAGGGCGGTTTCCTCCTGAAGCTCCAGCTTGATGCCCAAGCTCATGGCAATCTCTTCCTTATCCACCACGATGTCAGAGATCTGGAACATGGTGGAGAGGTAGTTCTGTAGATAGATCGTGGTGCCATGTGTGCCGGGGAAGGCTGCCAGCTGCAGATAGCCCCGTTCAGCCATGCGCTTGAGGTATCGGCCGGCAGTTGCCTTAGAGATGCCCCAGCGGGAAGCCAGCTCCGCATAGCTGACCAGCGGGCAGCCTGTACCGTTGCGGAGATAGACCACCGGCCCGATGTCTGAGCCGAGAACCTGCGGATCGTTATAGACCGTGTTCAGCCATAGATCCAGTACAGCGTCCATCTCTGAGCAGTGACCGGCACTGACCAGTTCTGTGGCAGTGGATACAGGGAAGAAGAAAAAGCCGGTATCCTTCTGACAGGGCGCATTGTAGTCGAGGATCGTGTTGTGACGCCGCCACCCGCGAATCTTGAATTTGACCAGCTTACCATGTCCGAGAGCAAGAAAACTGATAAGCCCTTTCTTTTGCAGTCCCTCCAAAGCGGCCAAGTCTGGCGGCGGAAGCGAGTGCGGAAATACCGGGACAATTCCTCCACAGACATGATCCATTCGCCGGGGTAGATGGTGTAACTAATGCCATCAATGCGCTTGTATGAGGTGCGGAAGTTGGCATAGGCGCATAGCACGACAAAATAAAAAAGACCGGAGCCTCCGCTCACGCGAATGCTCCGGTCTGCTATCAAGGCTTGTACGAACTGCCGGTAGATCCGACAGCGTGGATAATCTACGATCTGTTTGATCTCAAGTGTATATTCTGACATGGAAACCTCCAAAAATACTTCCATTCACGATAGTTCTATGCTATAATTCAAAATCGAACCAACTGATTTAGATTTTGACTCCTCTGTAAAACTGCTAACATTTTGCTAATTGCACTACGAAATACCAGCAGATATAGCGGAGTATCAACAATGTTGAATGAAGAAATTGCTCCCCTGAAGACCGTGTAATTCGGTGTACTACGAGAGTCGTGAAGGACTACGATTGACGACGTATAAGTTATAATCGTGACTCCTAAGCGGTAGGCCGCCAGTTAGAGTCTGGCCGGGGGTGCCAGCGCGCAGAGAGGCTTTTGCCCCCCTGCGCGCCGTTTTATCACAGAAAAAAGAGCACCCTATGGGTGCTCTTTTGGCTTTCGCTTAAAATTCTGCGTTTCCCACCGTGCGGGGATGCAGCTCCACGTCGCGGATGTTGCTGACACCGGTGAGGTACATCACCATGCGCTCGAAGCCCAGGCCGAAGCCGGCGTGACGGCAGGAACCATAGCGCCGCAGGTCGCAGTACCACCAGTAATCCTCCGGGTTCATGCCCAGCTCACGGATGCGGCTCTCCAGCAGCTCCAGACGCTCCTCGCGCTGGCTGCCGCCGATGATCTCGCCGATACCGGGCACCAGGCAGTCTGCCGCGGCCACGGTCTTGCCATCGTCGTTCAGGCGCATATAGAACGCCTTGATCTCCTTGGGATAGTCAGTGACGAACACGGGCTTCTTGAATACCTGCTCGGTAAGATAGCGCTCGTGCTCGGTCTGCAGGTCGGTGCCCCACTCCACCTTGTAGTCGAACTTGTCATTATTCTTCTTCAGGATCTCCACCGCGTCGGTGTAGCTGACCCGGCCAAAGTCGCTGGACGCCACGTGCTCCAAACGCTCCTTCAGCCCCTTGTCCACGAAGCTGTTGAAGAACTCGATCTCCTGAGGGCAGCGCTCCAGCACCCGGCGGATGATGTGCTTGATCATGGCCTCGGCCACATCCATGTCACCGGCCAGGTCGCAGAAGGCCATCTCCGGCTCGATCATCCAGAACTCGGCGGCATGGCGCTGGGTGTTGGAGTTCTCGGCACGGAAGGTAGGGCCGAAGGTATACACATCGCCGAAGGCCATGGCGAAGTTCTCCGCATTCAACTGGCCGGACACCGTCAGGCTGGTTTTCTTACCGAAGAAGTCCTGGGTGTAATCCACCTGCCCGTCCTCGGTCTTGGGGACGTTGTTCAGGTCGAGGGTGGTCACCTGGAACATCTCGCCGGCGCCCTCGCAGTCGCTGCCGGTGATGATGGGGGTCTGTACATACACGAAACCCCGGCTCTGGAAAAACTCATGCACCGCGTAGGCCGCCGCGGAGCGGACGCGGAACGTGGCGGAAAACAGGTTGGTGCGGGGCCGCAGGTGCTGGATGGTGCGCAGGAATTCCACGCTGTGGCGCTTCTTCTGCAGGGGGTAATCCGGCGTGGACTTTCCCTCTACCTCGATGCTGTGGGCTTTCACCTCCAGGGGCTGCTTGGCATCCGGCGTCAGCACCACGGTGCCCTTGACGATCAGCGCCGCGCCAACGTTCTGGGCGGCGATATCCTTATAATTGGCCAGCTCCTCGGCGGACATGACCACCTGCAGGTTCTTGAAGCAGGAGCCGTCGTTCAGCTCGATGAAGCCAAAGGTCTTCATGTCGCGGATGGTGCGTGCCCAGCCGCACACGGTCACGTCCTTGCCGCCCAGGGACTCCTGATCGGCGAAGATCGCGGCAATTCTCATTCGTTCCATATCATTCTCACCTTTTCTATGTTCTTCTGCGTTGCATTCCGCAGCCGTTTTGACAGTACATTATATTATAAACCAACGCGCCGGGATTTACAAGGCCGACTTTTGACCTGCAGGCGCCGTTCATAAAAAGAAAAGGCCCCGTAGCTTTCGCCGCGGGGCCTTTTGTCATGCCTGCCAGTCCTTCACCTGCTTACGCAGCCAGTCGCACCAGGCGTCCATACCCTCGCCGGTCTTGGCCGATACCGGGAAGACCTCCAGCCTCGGATTGCGCCGGTGGGCGTATTCGATCACCTTCTCCATGTCGAAGTCGAAATAGGGCAGCACGTCGGTCTTGTTGATGAGCAGCACATCGCACACGGTGAAGATCAGGGGGTACTTCAGGGGCTTGTCGTGGCCCTCCGGTACGGAGAGGATCATGGCGTTCTTCACCGCGCCGGTGTCAAACTCCGCCGGACACACCAGGTTCCCCACATTTTCCAGCACCACTAGGTCCAGATCGTCCGTGCCGATCTCCCGCAGGCCCTGTTCCGTCATACCCGCGTCCAGGTGGCACATCCCGCCGGTGTGCAGCTGGATAGACCGTACCCCGGCGCCGGCAATAGCGGCGGCATCCACGTCCGAGTCGATGTCCGCCTCCATCACGCCCATCCGCAGCTCGTCCTTCAGCGCCTCGATGGTCCGCAGCAGCGTTGTGGTCTTGCCGCTGCCGGGGGAGGACATCAGGTTCAGCAGGAACGTTCCCTTTTGCTTCAGCGCCTCCCGTACCCGTGCCGCCTCCCGGTCGTTGTCGGCAAACACGCTCTCTTTTACTTCGATGATCTTATAGGTATCCATACTACGCACCCTCTATCTCTTTAATGCTGATCTCGCTGCCCCGCAGCAGCCAGGTATCCCCGCTGCCGCAGTGGGGGCAGACCCGCCCGTGGGCCACAGTGGGGTAGTCCGCACCGCAGCCGCCGCAGTGTGTCACGGCGGGCAGCGTGTCGATGTGCAGCTGCGCGCCCCGCAGCAGGTCGGATCTCTGCACGGCCCAGTCCCAGCAGCTGACAAGCTCCCTTGGGATGGCGCCGCACACCTCGCCCAGCTCCAGCGTTACGCCCGCCACGCGGGTCAGGTCATTCTCCGCGCCCACGCGCTCCACGGTCTTGATCACGTGGAAAACAATGCCCAGCTCATGCATATCACTTGGCCGCTTTCTTGGCCCTGCGCTCCGCCTTCTTGATCTTGATGTTCCGCTTGATCATGTAGGGCAGAATGGCCTTCATCTTGTCCTCGCAGGCGTACATGGTGCTGCACTCCGGACGCTCCCGGTGCAGGTGGATGGCGTCAAAGGCGCACTTGGTGGTGCACACGCCGCAGCCAATGCACTTATTGGGGTCCACGATGCTGGCGCCGCAGCCCAGGCATCGGGCTGTCTCCGCCTTCACCTGCTCGGCGGTGAAGGCCACGCGCTCGTCCCGGAAGGTCTTACGCAGGGCGTCGTTGTAGCCGATGCGCTGGCGCGGCGTGTTGTCGTAGCTGTCCACGGCGATCAGCGCGTTTTTCTTGTCCAGCTCGATGAACTGCCGGCGGTCGCGGCCGATGGTCAGCGTGGCGCCCTGCACATAGCGGTGCAGGCTGATCGCGCCCTGCTTGCCGGCGGCAATGGCATCGATGGCGAACTTCTGGCCGGTATAGGCATCGCCGCCCACGAAGATGTCCGGTTCAGCCGTCTGATAGGTGACGGGATCGGCCTTGGCGGTGCCGTTGGGGTTGAATTCCACCTGGGTGCCCGCGAGAAGCGTCTTCCATTCCGCCTTCTGGCCGATGCAGTACAGCACCGTGCCGCAGGGGGCCATCTGCACGGTGTTCTCATCGTACACCGGCGCGAAGCGCCCGCTTTCGTCCTTGACGCTCAGGCACTTGACAAAGGCGATGTTGGCGGCCTTGCCGTTCTCGGTCTGGACCTCCTTGGGACCCCATCCGGCGTAAATGGCGATACCCTCGCGCTCGCACTCGCTCCGGTCCTCCTCGCCCATGGGCATCTCCTCATAGCCCTCCAGGCAGTACAGGCTCACACTGTCCGCACCGCAGCGCACGGCGGTGCGGGCTACGTCGGCCGCGATGTTGCCGCCGCCGATGACCACCACCCGGCCCTTCAGCGCCTTCTCGTCCCGCAGATGTACGCCGCGGATGAAGTCGATGCCGGAGATCACGTTCTCCGCGTCGCCGCCGGGCACGGCCAGGGTACCGCCGTGCTGCAATCCGACAGCTACATAGAAGCCCTTGTAGCCCTCCTCACGGAGCTGGGCAATGGTGATGTCCTTACCCACCTCCACGCCGCAGCGGAACTCCACGCCCAGCGCGCGCAGCACGTCGATCTCGGCCTCCACCACGTCCTTCTCCAGACGGAAGGAGGGAATGGCGTTCATCAGCATACCGCCGGGACGGCTCTCCTTTTCAAACACCGTGGGGCGATAGCCCTTTTCCGCCAGATAGTAGGCGCAGCTCATGCCGGCGGGGCCTCCACCGATGATGGCGATCTTTTCGCTGAATTCGCCGTCCACCTTGGGAATGACCTTCTCCGGGATGAAGCGCGTCTCCGCGTCCAGATCCTGCTGGGCGATAAAGCGCTTTACCTCGTCGATGGCCACGGCCTCGTCCACGGTGCCGCGGGTGCAGGCATCCTCGCACCGGCGGTTGCAGATGCGGCCGCACACGGCGGGAAATGGGTTCTCCCGCTTGATGAGCTGCAAAGCCTCCCGGTACTTGCCCTGTGCCGCCAGCTTCAGATAGCCCTGCACGGCGATGTGGGCGGGACAGGCGGTCTTGCAGGGTGCGGTGCCGGTGTCGTAGCAGTTGATGCGGTTGCGGTCCCGATAGTCGATGCTCCACTTCTCCGGGCCCCACTTCACCTCGTCGGGCAGCTCGGCCCGGGGATACTCGATATAGCCGTCCTTGGTGCACAGCTTCTGGCCCAGCTTCACCGCGCCGGCGGGACAGTTCTCCACGCAGCGCCCGCAGGCCACGCACTTCTCCGTCTCCACCGCGGCCACATAGGCGCTGCGGGACATATTGGGCGTGTTGAACATCTGGCTGGTCCGCAGGGCGTTGCACACGTTGACGTTGCAGTTGCAGATACCAAAGATCTTCTGCTCGCCGTCGATGTTGGTGATCTGGTGGACGAAGCCGTTGTCCTCCGCCTGCTTGAATATGGCCATCGCCTCGTCATAGGTGATGTACTCGCCCCGCTGGGTCTGCACCACATAGTCGGCCATGTCGCCCACGGCGATGCACCAGTTCTCCACATCGTCGCCGCAGCCCTCGCCCAGCTTGTCGCGGCTGGCGCGGCAGGAGCACATACTCTTGGCGTACTTGCCTTCATACTTGTGCAGCCAGTAGGAGATCTTCTCCAGCCCGATGGCCTCCTGCTCCGTCTCGATGGCCTTCTCCACCGGGATCACGTGCATACCGATGCCCGCGCCTCCGGGGGGCACCATCGGCGTGATCTTCTCCAGGGGCAGCATGGTCATGCGCTCAAAGAACGCCGCCACCTCCGGGTGCGCGTCGATTTGGCTCCGCCGCATATTCAAAAACTCGGCGCTGCCGGGCACGAACAGGGGCAGGATGTACCGCTTCTCGTGGTTCGGGTTTTTCCCGTCCAGGTTCTCCCAGTTGTACTCAATGAGACCCAGCCAGGCCATCTCGTCCAGCAGCTTCTGCAGGGGCTCGCGTTCCATCTTCGTCAGCTTCATCAGCTGCTCGATGGTCTTGGGCTTGCGGACACCCATTTTCAGTGCCACGTCCGCCATCTCATCGGTCACCAGCGCATCCAGCCCCCAGTATTCGGGGTCGTCAGCGGTGGCCTTCAGGCCAATGCGGTTGGTGATCATGCTGCCCAGCTTCAGGATCTTCTCCCGGGGCGGCCGGTCGGGACAGGGGATCTTGAACGAGAGCTTTTCCTCGCCCAAGGGGAAGCTGGTAGGCTTGCTGCCATTGATGTCGCGCATCGTCTCTCTCCTCCGTTATCTGCTGCTCTGACCAGAGATATTTTTCTCTCATAGGGGAGCAGCGTTATGATTTTAAGCTCTATTATACCTATAATACCAACTTTTCTGCCGATATCCTATTGACTTTTCCGCCAAAGGTGTGATAACTTTTTATATGGTCCTGGTCGGACCAGAAAAGAAAGCAAAGGAGCATGCGCTATGGCCTTTCGTGAGATCGTCGCCCCCACCGTCAAGGAGCTATTCATCCAGCAGCTGGAGGGCATGATCCTCTCCGGCGAGCTGCGCCCGGGGGATCGGCTGCCCACCGAGCGTGAGCTGGCGGATGAAATGAAGATCAGCAAGACCGTGGTCCATGAGGGGTTGCGGGAGCTGCATCGTCTCGGCTTTCTGGACATCGCCTCCCGCCGCGGCGTCACCGTGGCGGACTACGCCCAGACCGGCAGCCTGGAAACGCTGCGGGCCATCATGGATTTCCATGGCGGTCTCCCGGATGCCAAAACGGCGGGCAGTATCCTTCAGCTGCGCTATTATCTGGAGGGCCCCGCTATGGAGGAGCTGGCCGCGCGGCACACACCGGCAGACATGGCAGCGCTGCAGGCCTTACAGCGCCAGGCGGAGCAGGCGGCGCAGGAGGGGACGGATGCGCTGGCCGAGGCCCTGTTCCGCTACCACCGGGGCATCACCTTTCTCAGCGGCAACACCATCACACCGCTGCTGTTCAACGCCTTTACCCGGGTGAACCTGGAGTTCTGGAAGGAGTATATCCAGCTTACCGGCATCGACCGCTGTCTGGAACGGCTGGCCCAATTCACCGCCCATATCGAGGCGGGGGAGGGACAGGCCGCCTCGTCCCTGCTGCGGCAGGGCCTGGAGCAGTTCATCACCCAGGTGCGGTAGCTTCCGTCAGCTCTTCGGAGTAAACACCCCCGGTCGAAGGCCCCGCAGCGCAAAAACACCCGGCCGTTAGGCCGGGTGTTTTTACTATGCTTACCGACGCTTGCCGCCGCCGAAACCGCCGCCGCCAAA
>UMHV01023195.1_pt1 | contig 10619 bp, 8 predicted proteins | sample 1965621 | NCBI WGS metagenome assembly UMHV01 (sample SAMEA4836108, study PRJEB28245) | human gut metagenome | biome: gut microbiome; material: fecal sample | place: Denmark | collected 2008 | reverse complement strand
GCCGAGCGCGCCAAGCTGGCCAAGAACTGGCCCGCACAGGACTAATAAGCGAACGAACGCCGAATAAGCAACCGCCAAGGGGCGTGGAAACCCTTTGGCGGTTTTGACGTTACTGATAAAAAGCCTTCCCCCGAGGGGGAAGGTGGCCCGCAGGGCCGGATGAGGGCAGACCTTGCTGCAATTGCCTGTTTTACGGGTTGCTGCCGGGAACTTTGCCCTCATCAGCCGCCTGCGGGCGGCAGCTTCCCCCGAAGGGGGAAGCCTTTGGAACGACAGATAAAACGGAGGAAAAACTTATGCCCCAACTTTGGCAGGGCCGGGCCAGCAAGGCCGTTGACAGCCGCGTAAACGATTTTAACTCCTCCATCCGCTTCGACGCGCGGATGATCGAGCAGGATATTCAGGGCAGCCTTGTCCACTCGGCCATGCTGGGCAGACAGGGCATCATCTCCCAGCAGGATGTGGACGATATTCACAAGGGTCTGCACTCAATTTTGGACGATTTGCACAGCGGCGCACTGGAAATCGACCCCAACGCCGAGGACGTCCACACCTTCGTCGAGCAGACGCTGACCGCCCGCGTCGGTGACGCCGGTAAGCGCCTGCACACCGGGCGCAGCCGCAACGATCAGGTCGCGCTGGACATCCGCCTGAACCTGCGCGCCGCCAGTGAGCATATTCAGGGCCAGATAAAAGAACTTATCACCGTGCTTTGCGACCAGGCCGAGAAGGGCGCAGGGTACGTCATGCCCGGCTACACCCACCTGCAGCGTGCCCAGCCCGTGACCTTCGGCCACCAGCTGATGGCCTACGCCTGGATGCTGCTGCGCGACTTGGGGAGATTGCAGGACGCGACCCGCCGCATGGACGCCGAGTGCCCGCTGGGCAGCGGCGCACTGGCGGGCACGACCTACCCGCTGGACCGCTTCTACACCGCCGAACAGCTCGGCTTTGCCGCGCCGTGCGGCAACTCCATCGACGGCGTGTCGGACCGCGACTTCTGCATTGAGCTGTGCAGCGCTATGGCGACCTGCATGATGCACCTTTCCCGCTTGAGCGAGGAAATTATTTTGTGGTGCAGCTGGGAGTTCAAGTTCATCGAGCTGGACGACGCCTTTACGACGGGTTCGTCCATCATGCCGCAGAAGAAAAACCCCGATGTAACGGAGCTGATCCGCGGCAAAACAGGCCGCGTCTACGGCGATTTGAACACGCTGCTCGTCATGATGAAGGGCATCCCGCTCGCCTATGACAAGGACATGCAGGAGGACAAGGAGGCTATTTTTGACGCCGTGGACACGCTGGAGCTCTGCCTGCGCACTGTCACGCCGATGCTGGCCACGATGACCCCGCTGCCCGCCAATATGCGCCGCGCCGCCGCGAAGGGCTTTATCAACGCGACGGACTGCGCCGACTACCTGACGAAGAAGGGGATGCCCTTCCGCGATGCCTACAAGTGCACCGGCACGATGGTGGCCGCCTGCATCCGCGAGGGCAAGACGCTGGAGGAGCTGACGCTGGACGAATTCAAGCAGTACAGCGACCTGTTTGAGGATGACGTTTATACGGCCATCGACCTGACGACCTGCTGCGAGGGCCGCACCAGCTACGGCGGCCCGACGAAGGCAAGCGTGATGAAGCAGGTTGCGGATGTGAAGGGAAAGCTGGCATAAAAGCCTTCCCCATCGGGGAAAGGTGGCCCGCAGGGCCGGATGAGGGCAGACCTTGCTGAAATTGCCTGTTTTACGGGTTGCTGCCGGAAGCTATGCCCTCATCAGCCGCCTGCGGGCGGCAGCTTCCCCCGAAAGGGAAAGCCTTTGGAAATAAGGGGTGTAACAATGGGAAAGTACAAAATCTTCGTGGACGGTTCCTCCGGGACCACCGGTCTGCGCATTGCGGACCGGCTGGCGGAACGGGACGAATTTGAAATTCTGAAAATCTCCGAGGCGGACCGCAAGGATGTCCGCGCCCGGGCGGCGGTCATCAATGAGAGCGACCTCTCGTTCCTCTGCCTGCCGGACGACGCCGCGCGTGAGGTCGTGCCGCTGCTGCGGGACGATGTGCGCATTCTCGACACGAGCACGGCGCACCGCACCGCGCCCGGCTGGGTCTACGGCCTGCCCGAGCTGCACGGCACCCGCGAGGCGCTGAAAACCGCGACCCGCGTCGCCGTGCCGGGCTGCCACGCCACCGGTTTTATCGCGCCCGTCGCGCCGCTGGTGGAGCTGGGGATCATCCCTAAGGCCGCGCACCTGAACGTGACGAGCCTGACCGGCTACAGCGGCGGCGGCAAAAAGATGATCGCCGAGTACGAGGCCGAGCGCACCAACGAGGCGCTGAACGCCCCGCGCCCCTACGGCCTGGCGCTGCACCACAAGCACCTGCCCGAGATGGCCGCCGTCACGGGGCTGGACACCGCACCGAATTTCGTCCCCGTTGTGGCCGACTACTACGCGGGCATGGAGACGATGATCCCGCTGGATGTAACGGCGCTGGGTGTTTCCGCGCCGCAGGTCGCGTCCGCGCTGGCGGAATATTACGACGGTCAGCCGATGGTGAAGGTGCATCCCCTGTGCGAGGGCACGGACGGCGGCTTTTTGGCCGCCAACAAGCTGGCGGGTAAGGACACGCTGGAAATTTACTGCCTGGCCAACCCGGACGGCACCCAGATGCAGCTTATCAGCCTGTTTGACAACCTCGGCAAGGGCAGCTCGGGCGCGGCAGTGCAGTGCATGAATCTGATGCTGGGGCTGGAGGAGACCAAGGGACTGGCGCGGTGAATGGCTTCCCCCTTGGGGGAAGCTGTCAGCGGCCCCGACCGCTGACTGATGAGGGGCGGCCTTGCTGGAACAACCCGTTTACGGGCGGCAATGGCGGACTTTGCCCTCATCTGGCCTGCGGCCACCTTCCCCCGAAGGGGAAGGCTTTTGAAGTTCGATATAAAATAGCAAGAGGGGTACATACAATGTCTGATTTCAAATCAATTCCCGGCGGCATCTGTGCGCCGAAGGGCTTTTCCGCGGCGGGCGTGCATTGCGGCATCCGCCATAACCATTCCAAGCTCGACCTGGCGCTGATCAAGGCGGACGTCCGCTGCGCGGGCGCGGGCTGCTATACCACCAACAAGGTCTACGGCGCACCCATCACGGTGGACCGCGAGCACCTGAAGGACGGCTATGCACAGGCCATTGTTGTGAACAGCGGCAACGCCAACACCTGCGCGCCCAACGGCGTGCAGCTGGCTAAGGACACCTGCGACATCGTCGCCAAGGAACTGGGCATCCGCGCGGACGACGTGCTGCCGTCCTCCACCGGTGTCATCGGCCAGGCCATGAGCATCGAGCCGTTCGCCAAGGGCATCCCGGAGGCCGCCGCCAAGCTGGCCGCCGACGAGGCCGGCAGCCACAACGCGGCTACCGCGATCATGACCACCGACACCCACCCGAAGGAAATTGCGCTGGAATTTGCCGTCGGCGGCAAGGCCGTGCGCATCGGCGCTATCGCCAAGGGCAGCGGCATGATCCACCCGAACATGGCCACGATGCTGCTCTTTATGACCACCGACGCCAAGGTCGCGCCCGCCGCGCTGCAAAAGGCGCTGTCCACCGTCGTGCCCGCCACCTTCAACCAGATTTCGGTTGACGGCGATACCTCCACGAACGACACCGTGCTGCTGCTGGCCAGCGGCCTGTCCGGCGCAGAAATTGCCGAGGGCACGCCCGATTACGATACGTTTGTCGCCGCGCTGACCGAGGTCGCCGAGCATCTGAGCCGCGAGCTGGCCGGTGACGGCGAGGGCGCAACGAAGCTGCTGGAATGCACCGTGACCGGTGCGCCCGACCTGGCGACGGCCCGCGCGGTGTCCAAGAGCGTCATCCACTCCACCCTGTTCAAGGCCGCCATGTTCGGCGCGGACGCCAACTGGGGCCGCGTGCTCTGCGCCATCGGCTACACGCCGGGCGATTTCGACATCAGCAAGACGTCGGTGCGCCTCAAGAGCAAGGCCGGTGAGGTCTTTGTTTGCGAGAACGCCGCCTATCACCCCTACAGCGAGGACGAGGCCGCCGTGGTGCTCAAGGAGGACGAGATCGACATCCTCGTGGACCTTGGCAGCGGCAACGCCACCGCCAAGGCCTGGGGCTGCGATCTGACGTATGATTATGTGAAGATCAATGGGGATTATCGGACTTGATATAAAGATAAAAGATAAAAGATAATAAAAAGTGTGGAGTTTTGGCCCGAAGGCCAAAACAAAAACGTAGGGGCGGATTCCATATCCGCCCGCGGCACCTGCCGGAAGCTGCACGGGCGCATATAGAATGCGCCCCTACGGCGGCAGAGGAATTTTGAGCGGTGTGTCAACACCGCGAACCACCAATTTTATTATCTATTATCTTTTATCTATTATCTATAAAGCTATACATGGGTGGAAAAGCAATGAAAAACGAACAAATGGCCCTGCTGTTCAGCGAGGCTACACCTTATATCCAAAAATACCACGGTAAAACGCTGGTTATAAAGTACGGCGGCAACGCGATGGTCAACGATGACCTCAAGCTGGCCGTCATGAACGACCTGGTCACGCTGACGCTGCTCGGCGTGCGTGTCGTGCTGGTGCACGGCGGCGGCCCGGCTATTAACAGTATGCTGAAAAAGGTGGGCAAGGAGTCCAAATTTGTGGGCGGCCTGCGCTACACCGATGAGGAGACCATGGGCATCGTCCAGCAGGTGCTGGCCGGGCAGGTCAACAAGGATCTGGTCGCGCTGCTCAAGGGCCGCGGCGTCGGCCTGTGCGGCATGGACGGCCACATGATCATGTGCAAGCGCAAGTCGGACGTTGACCTCGGCTACGTCGGTGAGATCGAGAAGGTCAACACGACGCTGATCGACCACCTGCTGGCCGACAGCTTTATCCCGGTCATTGCCACCGTCGGCATGGACGACAACGGCGTCCCCTACAACATCAACGCCGACACTGCCGCAGCGGAGATCGCCATTGCCCTGCACGCCGAAAAGCTCGTCAGCATGACGGATATTGTCGGCCTGCTCTACAATAAGAACGACGAGTCTACGCTCATCCCCGAGGTCGAGGTCTCCGAGATCGAGGGCTACAAGGCCGCGGGCGTCATTGCGGGCGGTATGCTGCCCAAGATCGAGGGCATGGCCGACGCCATCTATCAGGGCGTCCACGAGGCCGTCATCATCGATGGCCGCGTCCCGCACTCGATCCTGCTCGAGATGTTCAGCGACAGAGGCGCAGGCACGATGTTTTATCGGAGAGGAAACCGGTAAATGGCTTCCCCCGAGGGGCTGCGCCCGCAGGCGCGTGTCGGAGCGCAACCGCCGAAGGCGGCTCTTAGCGCGTAGACTGAAGCTGTCAGCGGCCCCGCCCGCTGACTGATGAGGGCGAAGTGTTTGGCGCTGTCCCGCAAGCGGGCAGCTGCAGGACACTTGCCCCTCATCCGGCCTGCGGCCACCTTCCCCCCCAAGGGGGAAGGCTCCAAGGCGGGCCGCCTTCCCTCGAAGGGGAAGGCTTGTGCGTATGATAAAAAGGGGGTCACCCAATTGAATACCGAAAAAGTTATTTCCCGTGATAACGACTACATCCTCCACACCTATGGCCGCAGCCAGGTCGTGCTGGCGGAGGGCGAGGGCATGACGGCCAGGGACGCCGACGGCAAGAGCTACCTTGACTTCACGTCGGGCATCGGCGTCAACTCGCTGGGCTACTGCCACCCCGCGTGGGTCAGGGCTGTGGCCGACCAGGCCGCAACGCTGCAGCACACGTCGAACCTGTATTACACCGCCCCCGACGGCAAGCTGGCGAAAAAGCTCTGCCGCCGCACCGGGCTGGACGCCGTGTTCTTCGGCAACTCGGGCGCCGAGGCCAACGAGGGCGCGATCAAGTGCGCCCGCAAATACAGCGTAGATACCTATGGCGAGAGCCGGAATAAGGTCATCACGCTGGTCAACTCCTTCCATGGCCGCACACTGGCGACCCTGACCGCCACCGGCCAGGACGTGTTCCACCACGACTTCGGCCCCTTCCCGGGAAATTTTGACTACGTGCCCGCGGGCGACTTTGCCGCGCTGGAAAAGGCCGCCGACAAGGACACCTGCGCCGTCATGATGGAGCTGGTGCAGGGCGAGGGCGGCGTCGTCGCGCTGGATGCGGACTACGTCGCCAGGGTCGCGGCGTTCTGCAGGGAAAAAGACATCCTCGTCATTGTGGACGAGGTGCAGACCGGCGTGGGCCGCACCGGCAAGTTCCTGGCGTGCGAGCATTTTGATCTGCACCCCGACATCGTCACGCTGGCGAAGGGGCTCGGCGGCGGCCTGCCCATCGGCGCGGTGCTGATGAACAAAAAGGTCGCCGACCACATGAAGCCCGGCTCCCACGGCTCGACGTTCGGCGGCAACCCGGTCTGCTGCGCCGGTGCGCTGGCCGTGCTGGACGAGATGGACGACGACTTCCTCGCCAACGTCAACGAGCGCGCGGCCCAGCTGCGCGCCGGGCTGGCCAAGCTGCCCCATGTCAGGGAGGTCAGCGGCCTCGGCCTGATGGTGGGCATCGCATTTGACGACGGCATCAAGGCCGCCGACGTCCGCGCCGCCTGCGAGAAGGCGGGTCTGCTGGTGCTGACCGCCAAGACCCGTCTGCGTCTGCTGCCGCCGCTGATCCTGACGGCGGACGACGTGGACGACGCGCTGGCGATTTTGCGCAGCGTACTGGAGAAATGCGTATGAAACATCTGCTGAAGCTGGGCGGCATGACGCCCGAGGAAATTCTGCACATTCTGGATGTGGCCGACGAGTACAAGCGGCTGCACAAGGACGGCGTGGACCCGAAGGATCTGCAGGGCAAGGCGGTGGCGCTGGTTTTCGCCAAAAACTCCACCCGCACCCGCACAAGCCTGGAGGTCGGCATCTACCAGATGGGCGGCCTGGGCACCTACCTGAGCGCCGGCGACCTGCAGACCGCCCGCGGTGAGCCTGTGCAGGACACGGCCCGCGTGCTGGGGCGGTACTATGACGCCATCGTCTGCCGCACCTACAAGCAGACGACGCTGGACATGCTGGCAAAATACAGCGGTATACCGGTGGTTTCCGGCATGACCGACTATGCGCACCCCCTGCAGGTGCTGACAGACCTGATGACCGTGCGCGAGCGCAAGGGCACGCTGGCCGGGCTGAAGGCCGGGTTTGTCGGTGACGGCTACAACATGGCAAACAGCGTCATTGTGGGCTGTCTGGCCGTGGGCATGACGGTGACGATCGCCTGCCCGAAGGGCTACCGCCCCGCCGCCGACGTGCTGATGCTGGCGAAGCAGTACGGGGATAAGTTCACGCTGACGAACGACCCGGACGAGGCCGCGCGGGACGCAGATGTGCTGTTCACCGACGTGTGGGTCAGCATGGGCATGGAGCGCGAGGCCGAGCAGCGCCGCCGTGACTTTACCGGCTTTACGCTGGACGCCGCCCGCATGGCGCTGGCAAAGCCGGACTGCATGGTGCAGCACCCGCTGCCCGCCCACCGCGGCGAGGAGATCGCCCCCGATGTGCTGGAAGCCCACGCCGACGAAATTTTCGACGAGGCGGAGAACCGCATCTACGTGGAAAAGGCCGTGCTGGCGGTGCTGCTGGCGGGGAAATAAGAGTATTGCAGTAAGACGAACGGCAGGGGAGCACGAGCGTGCGAACCCCTGCTTTTTTGTGCGGAATAACCCGAAAACGGGCGGCAATGGCAAGGCCGCGGGCCGGGCATGCCCGGCCCCTACGGACTGTGGAAAAGGGGGACGTAGGGCGGCCTGCCCCCAGGCCGCCGTGCCCGTTTGCGGCAATGAGAAGCCTTGCCAGATCATTGTAGGGGGCGGCGCCCCCGACGCCCCGCGGAGGGTCAAGACCCCTCCCTACGATGCAAAAGATAAAGGGGCAGCAATGGCAAGGCCGCGGGCCGGGCATGCCCGGCCCCTACGGGGGCTGTTTCCGGCCACTTGACGCGATGTGGTATACTGGGTATATCACTGTCAAGAGGTACACTATGCCAAAACAAACGCTCCAACAAAAAATCCGCCGCGCGCTGGGCCGGTTCACCGCCAAACGGATCGCTATGATCCTGCTGGGCACGGCCATCCTGTCGTTCGGCATCCATAATATCCACCAGCGCACCGCTATCACCGAGGGCGGCGTCATCGGCCTGGTGCTGCTCATCAACCATTGGCTCGGCGTGCCCGCGTCGGTGGCGTCGCCCCTGCTCGACGCGGCCAGCTACGCGCTGGCGTTCAAATTTCTTGGGTGGGACTTTTTGCTCTCGGCAGGGGTGGCCAGCGTGAGCCTGGCCGGATTCTATAGAATCTGGGAATGCCTGCCCCCGATGCTGCCCGACCTGACGCCTTGGCCGCTGGCGGCGGCGCTGCTGGGCGGCGTGTTCGTCGGCGTCGGCGTGGGGCTCATCGTGCGGCAGGGCGGGTCCAGCGGCGGCGACGACGCCCTCGCCCTTGTCATCCATAAGCTGACCGGGTGGCGGCTCTCCCGCGCCTACCTGTTCACCGATCTGACCGTCCTGTTCGCGTCGCTGTCCTACATCCCGTTCCGGCGCATCGCGTTTTCCCTCGTTACGGTCACGGTGTCGTCGCTGCTCATCGACTTTATCCAGGGCAATACCGCATAATTCCCGCCTTACGGCTTAAGCACCGCTCCGGCGGCTGCGGCACGGCATCTGCGTTGCCAAAATGCTCGATAATACACAAAGTATTATCTGCGCTTTTGGCTTAGCAGCTGCCGCACCTCGCTCGCCGTATCGGCACTTAGAATTATGCGGTGTTGCCCAAGGAATGGCAGCCGAAAACAAATGTGTAAAAACGCGCGGAACGCTTGTACATAGCGGAAAATTGCGGTATAATAGGCTGTGTATTTTTGCAATGACACCCACGGAGGTCTGCGATATGAAACTTACCCGCAAGCTCGCGGCACTGGCAATGGCCGTGCTGCTGGCAGTCAGCCTGACGGCCTGCTCCCCGAAGCAGGTCGCCCAGGATATGGTCGTGCATCTGGTCCACAAGCTGGGCCTGGTCGAGGAATCCGACGAGGATGACACCGACACCACCACAAAAGCGCCCGCCGGCGGCAGCGTGGAGTTCCCCGCCGAGATGGACACCACCGCGGCCCGCGTTGTGACCTACCCGGTAGAGAATACGCTGTATGTCTCTTTTAACGGCATTGCCAACCGCTCCACCGAGTATTTCGTGGCGGGCGGTGACAGCATGACCGTGACCGGCTACGCCACCACCGAGGCCAGCAACGAGAAATATATGTACTTCAAGATCGCGTTCTGGGAGCTGTCTGACGACAAGACGATGACCAGCTACGTGCCGGACTCGACAATCTACTACTGCGCCGACGGTGCCGATTACCAGTACAACGTGACCGGCCTGACTGCGGGCAAGCAGTACAAAATCACGATCAGCTATGACAACGGCAACAAGTATTATGTCACCGGCGGCCTGAAGGTCGAGGGTCTGGGCAGCACCGAGCTGAACACCTACGGCGACGATACGACGACCGGCTGATAACGGCAGCAATGCCGCCCGTGCCGCTTGCGGCAGGGCGGCTTTTTGGTTTGTATTGCAGGGACCGCACAACACAGAGGGGAATTGAAACATGGATAAAAAACAGCTGCGCAACACGCTGATGCTTATGGCCTGCGCATTCATCTGGGGCACGGCCTTTGTGGCGCAGAGCGTCGGCAGCGATTATATGGGCCCGTACACGTTTCTGGCCAGCCGCAGCTGGCTGGCCTGTGCGTTTCTGCTGGGCCTGATGGCCGTGCTGCGCAAGATGGGCAAAACGAACCCCGCCGCGGAGCCGGGCTTCTGGCAGAACAAAAAAGTGCTGCTGCGCGGCGGTATTTTCTGCGGTGTGGCGCTGTTTGCGGCGTCCGCCGCGCAGCAGATGGGCATTGGCACGACCAGCACGGCCAAGGCGGGCTTTATGACGGCGCTCTACGTTGTGCTGGTGCCGGTGGCGGGGGTGTTCCTGGGCAGCCGCCCCGGCGTCAAGCTGTGGTGCTGTGTCGCGGCCAGCGTCGTGGGGCTGTATCTGCTCTGTCTGGCCGGGCGCGACACGCTGAGCCTGACCGGCGGCGAGTGGCAGCTTTTGGTCTGCGCGATCCTGTTCACGGCGCAGATCATGCTGGTCAACCATTTCAGCCCGCAGCTCGACGGCATCCAGCTGAGCTTTGTGCAGTTTTTTGTGGTCTCGGTTTTGTCCACGATCTTCGCGTTTGTCTTTGAGGCCCCGTCGCCCGACCAGTTCCGCGCCGCGGCGGTCTCGATTGCCTATTGCGGCATCATGTCCAGCGGCGTGGCCTACACGCTGCAGATCGTCGGCCAGAAGGCGCTGGACCCGACGATTGCCAGTCTGGCGATGTGTCTCGAGAGTGTGTTCAGCGCCCTGGCCGGTTGGCTGATCCTGGGCGAGACACTCTCTGCCACCGAGCTGTGCGGCTGCGCGCTGATGTTCGGCGCGATTGTGGTGAGTCAGCTGCCGGAGAAAAAGAGAGGCTGAACCGGGAACGGCAGCCTCCCGGGAACTCGCTTTCTTTTGGCAGCAAAAGAAAG
>UMHV01044380.1_pt1 | contig 10623 bp, 6 predicted proteins | sample 1965621 | NCBI WGS metagenome assembly UMHV01 (sample SAMEA4836108, study PRJEB28245) | human gut metagenome | biome: gut microbiome; material: fecal sample | place: Denmark | collected 2008 | reverse complement strand
AAAAGGATAACTAGTCTGACGCGTAAAGACGCGGGCTAATGCAGTGAGAAAAGGAGAATAAATGAAGGATTTGCGTTCTAAGAAAGCAATTGCGGCAAGCCTGAGCTTGACGCTTACTCTTGGTAGCGTGCCTGCAGTAGCATTGGCCGATGACGCCGATGAGAATAGCGAGGGAGCTACTTCCGAGCAGTCTATCCAGGCCGAGCTTTCGTTTTCGGCAAATGGTGGACAGTTCACCGATGGCAGCACTGGAGTAACCATTAAGGCAAACGAGGACGGAAGCATCAATGCTCCTACGCCTACTCGTGCGGGCTTTACTTTCAAGGGTTGGTACTCTCAGTCCGACATGGATGGCATTCCTGAGAATTATCAGCAGTATTACAAGCTCGATCCTTCTTCCGCCAAGGCAGGCAGCTGGTTTGCTGCATGGGAAAAGAACGCAGAGGTTCAGGCTCAGAGTGTTGAGGTTGTAAGCTTCTTCCAGGGCGGCGAACGTGATGGCTCCAGCGTAACCACCACGATTGACGTTACCGCAGACAGCAGCGTTGCAGATTGCGTTAAGAGCTTCGAAGGGTATACCCCCACGAAGGTTGTTTCAGGCGTAGCGACCAGCGAACAAGAAGTGAACATGACCTCCTCCCTGGAGGGCATCAGCACGCTTTATGTGTACTACAAGGCCGACGAGCAGAAAACGGAACAGAACCAGATCAACGTTTTGTATGCTGCTAACGGCGGCCAGTTCGTAGACGGCAACGAAACCATGCAAGGCGTTGCCGACTCTGATGGCAAACTCCGTCAGCCTCCTACGCCCACCCGCGATGGCTACACCTTCGCTGGTTGGTACTGGCACGCTGACTACTCCGGCTACACCGACGAGCAGAAGGCTGCCGACAAGGTCGATTTCGACCAGGCGGTTACTGGTCAGACCGTTACGATGTTCGCTCAGTGGACTAAGGATGAAGTACAGAACGAGACCGACGTTCTGTATGTTGCCAATGGCGGCAAGTTCTTTGACGGTCAAGAAGTTCAGCAGGGCCTCACCGACTCTGACGGCATGATGCGCCAGCCCGCGGCTCCCACCCGTGATGGCTACACCTTCGCCGGCTGGTATTGGGTTTCCGACTTGAGCGTCCTCACCGAAGAGCAGAAAGAGCAGAACAAGGTCGATTTCGGCCAGCCGGTTACCAAGCCTCATGTAACGATGTATGCCCAGTGGGTGAAGAACCAGGACGAAATCAACGTCCTGTACGCTGCTAACGGCGGCCAGTTCGCTGACGGCAACGATACCATGCAGGGCGTTGCCGACTCCGACGGCGTCATGCGCCAGCCCGCTGCCCCCACCCGCGAGGGCTACACCTTTGCAGGCTGGTACTGGGTCTCCGACCTCTCCGGCCTCACCGACGAGCAGAAGGACCTGAACAAGGTTGACTTCAGCCAGTCTATCGCCGGCAAGGACCATGCAACTATCTACGCCCAGTGGACCAAGAACGCAGACCAGAACGAGATCGACGTTCTCTACGCGGCTAACGGCGGCCAGTTCGCCACCGGCGAGACCTTCCAGCAGGGCGTCACCGACTCCGACGGCATGATGCGCCAGCCCGCTGCCCCCACCCGCGAGGGCTACACCTTCGACGGCTGGTACTGGGTCTCCGACCTCTCCGACCTCACCGACGAGCAGAAGGACCTGAACAAGGTCGACTTCTCCCAGTCCGTTGCCGGCAAGGAGCACGTGACCGTGTTCGCCCAGTGGACCAAGAACCAGGAGCAGAACGACCATGCCGTGATGTACGTCGCTAACGGCGGCCAGTTCGCCACCGGCGAGACCTTCCAGCAGGGCGTCACCGACTCCGACGGCATGATGCGCCAGCCCGCGGCTCCCACCCGCGAGGGGTACACCTTCGACGGCTGGTACTGGCACGCTGACTACTCCGGCTACACCGACGAGCAGAAGGCCGCCGACAAGGTGGACTTCTCCCAGCCCGTGCAGTCCGACGTGAACATCTACGCCCAGTGGACCAAGAACGCCGATGCTCAGGCCGAGCAGATCGCTGTTAAGTTTGTTGACAACTTCAACGGGACCGAATCTTCCACCGAGGTCAAGAAGGGCGAGACCGTTGCCAAGCCTGCCGACCCCACCTATGACGGCTGGACCTTCGAGGGTTGGTCTTCCACCCTCAAGGACGATGAGGGCAACTGGGAGTACACCCCCGTTGACTTCAGCAAGGCAGTCGAGGATGAAGACCAGGACGGCGTGGTAACCTACTATGCCTTCTACTCCGAGAACCAGGCTGCTGCGGACGACACCGCCAACGGTGAAGAAGCCGCGGAACAGGAAGCTGCCGGTGATGACGCCGAAGCGGCGGATGAATCGAGCATCGCCCCTCAGACCGGTGACGCCACCAACGTTGCCGCAGTCGCTGGTATTGGCGGCATCGCGGGCCTTCTTGCAGCAGCCGCTGCATTGCTTCGCCGCCGTCGCAGCAACTAGCTAATGCATACGCTGTCCGTTTGAGGCAGAGGTACTAGCAGGCGAATGGACTGGGTTATTCCCGGTCCATTCGTTTTTTAGTGGGAAAATGAAGCAAACCCGTATTTGAGCTTGCGTTTGACCGCATTGCGCGTGAAGGGAGTTGCCATGACTTTTGTCCTCGGGCTGGCTCAGTGCCGTCATCCTGAAGAAGGCGGTACGGAAGCTGTTTTGGAAATGGCCGAACAATGGTGTGCCGAAGCTTCTCTTCGTGGGGTGGATATCTTGGTGTTCCCCGAGTCGCTTATGACCCGCTATGAACTGGATAAACGGTCGTTCGCTTCTGAGGCTGAGTCAATTGATGGGCCGTTTTGCTGCGGAATGAATGCGCTTGCGGCGCGCTATAACCTTTGGCTTGTATACACCGTGAATGAGCGAAACGATGAGGGGAATCCCTTTAATACAGCTGTTATTGCGGGAAGCGATGGGGCAAAGCACGGGGTTTACCGCAAAGTGCATTTGTTCGATACCGATTTCACTAAGGAGTCCGATCGTATGGCGGCGGGCCCTGCGTTGTTCGAGCCTATTGATACTCCCTTCGGCCGCATCGGCCTTTCCATTTGCTATGATTTGCGTTTTCCGGAAGTGGCGCGCTTTGCGGCAACGCATGGGTGCCAGCTGTTAATCAATCCTGCCGCCTGGGTAGATGGTCGTTTGAAGGCGGAGCAATGGCGCACCCTTCTTTCGGCGCGCGCCATTGAGAACGAGATCTTCGTTGCGGGCTTAAGTCGCGTTGACAAGGGCTACATCGGGCAAAGTGCCGTGTTTGGGCCTGATGGTGTGATGCTGGCCAGTGGCAGCGTTCGCGAAGAGCTGGTTGCTGCCCGCATAGACCTTTCGGCGATTGACGGAGTTCGCGCAGCCATGCCCGTCCTTGAGCATCGTAGGCTGGAGCTTTATTAGTGGGATATGGGGACAGACGCTGTTTCCCCGCTAGGCAGGGTTGGGAAGGTCGCCCGGCAACTCCATGCGATTAGTGCGGGCGGCGCCTCAAAGCTAAAGTGGGAAACGGTACCTGTCCCTATATTCCTCTACTTTGCCGTTTCAACAATCAGGGCAGATCGTTCGACTTTTCGTTGCATAGTGTGGAATCGGCGTGTATGGGGCTTTCTTCGCGGATTCGTGGCCGAGATCTGTGGTGATGCGGCATAAAATCACAATGTTTACTAAATAAAACATACGGGAGTCAATAGGCTCTCTCTGGCACTCGCCCGAAACCTACCTCAACTGCACTATTAAGGGAGTTGCTGTGCTTAGCCGCTTTAGCGTAAAGAAGCCATATATCGTTACGGTTGCGGTGATCATCATCCTGATTCTGGGTGGTGTTTCGCTCACCAAAATGAAGACCGATTTGCTGCCCGATATGGATTTGCCCTATCTGGCGGTTATTACCACCGACCCTGGCGCTAGCGCTGAAAAGGTGGAATCCGAAGTTACCGATGTATTGGAAGGCTCGCTTTCGAAGGTGAGCGGTGTTTCCTCCGTCCAAAGCCAAAGTGCTGATAACTATTCCATGATATTCCTCGAGTTCGAGGACGGAAGCGATATGGATTCCGCCATGGTGAAGGCCTCGTCTGCGGTAAACGAGGTTTCTTCTCAGCTGCCTGAAACCGCTGGCAGCCCTAACTACATGGAAATCAGCATGGATATGATGGCAACCTTGTATGTTGCCGCATCCTACGACGACCATGATATTTTCGACACCACTTCGTTGGTGAAAGACAAAGCGGTTCCTGAATTGGAGCGCATTGACGGTGTTGCCGACGTTTCTACGGTTGGGGCGGCGGAAAAATCGGTAGAGGTGCGCCTTTCCGACAGCAAGATCGAAGACATCAACAACAAGCTGCTGGCCAGCGTCAATTCCCAGCTCTACGATGCCAAGAAAAGCATCGATGAAGGTGAGGCGAAGCTGGCTGAAGCGGAGAGCCAGCTAAACAGCCAGAAAGAAACGCTCGAGCAGAAGCAGCAGGAAACAAGCGACCAGCTTGGTCAGGCAAGCTCTGGCTTAACGCTGGCAATTTCCGGGAAAACCAGCGAGATCACTTCGCTGCAGGCGGAGATCGGAGCGCTGAAGGCCGTCGATCCTAGCGGCGCAAACCCCCAGGTTCAGGCGCAAATCGGGCAGCTTGCGCAGAAGGCGCAAACGGTAACGGGAGAACTCGAAGCCTACCAAAAGCAGCTTGCCGAAGTGCAGTCGGGCTCTATTACCGCGGCAACGCAGTTCGGCAGCGCCAGCGCTCAGCTTACCAGCGCCCAACAGACCATCGACTCTAACAAACAGCAGCTGGCGGATGCCCGTTCTCAGTACGAAAGCTCGCGTGAAGAGGTTCTTTCCAAGGCGAATGTCGACGCCTTGGTGGACAAGGAAGCGCTTGCAGGCATTATTAAGGCCCAGGATTTTTCGATGCCGGCTGGCTATCTTGATAGCGGCTCGGACGATCAGTGGCTGTTGCGTGTGGGCGACAACATCTCTTCCATTTCCGACCTGCGCTCGCTTTTGCTCGCCGACATCGATGGCGTGGGTGAAATCCGCCTTGCCGATGTTGCCGACATCACCGAAGTTGACAATGTCGGAGATCGGTACATGCGTATCAACGCCAAAGATGGCGTATTGCTTTCGGTGTTCAAGAATTCCACTGCTTCTACGAGCGAAGTCTCTGCAGATACCCGAGCAGCGCTTACCAAAATTGAGCAGGCCAATCCCGGCTTGCATCTAACCGTGGTGAGCGACCAGGGGTCTTTCATTGCGCTGTACATCAACTCTATTTTGCAGTCGCTGCTTTTGGGCGCGCTTCTTGCCGTGGTGGTGCTCATCGTTTTCCTTCGCGATTGGCGCCCTACGCTCATCATGGCTTTCAGCATTCCCTTCTCAGTGCTCTGCGCCTTGGTGGTGATGTACTTCTCGGGCATCTCGCTGAACATTATGTCGCTTGGCGGTATTTCCATCGCTATTGGCATGCTGGTAGATAATTCGATTGTTGTGCTGGAGAATATCTATCGCCTGCGCAGCCGCGGCATTCCGCCTGCTCGCGCAGCCGTTCAGGGTGCGAAGCAGATCTCGGGCGCGGTAATTGCGTCCACGCTTACTACCATTTGCGTATTCTTGCCCATCGTGTTTACTACGGGCATGGTGAACCAGCTGATGCTGCCCTTCGCGCTGACCATTGCCTACGTGCTTACTGCGTCGCTGCTTATCGCGTTGACCATGGTTCCCGCTGCCTCTTCGTTTCTATTCAAGAACTACATTCCTCGCCGCAACAACTGGTTTGAGACGCTGCAGACGAAATACGCTCGTTCCCTGGCATTCTTCTTGCGTCATAAGGCGTTGCCTCTTGTGGTGTCGGTAGTGCTTTTGGTTGTTGCAGTGATTGGAGTGGTGAACATGGGTATCACTATGATCCCCACCATGACCTCGAAAACGGCGACGGTGACGGTGACCATGCCTGAGGATACCGACAAGGAGACGGCGTACTCTACGGCGGATAAGGTAATGGACGAAGCCATGGGCATCGACGGAGTGGAATTCGTTGGCGCTATGGACGGAACGTCTTCGACCTCGATGGTTGCGAGCGATATTTCCAGCAGTAGCAGCAGCGACAAGTTCCACCAGGTGTTCACGTTCTACGTGCAGACCGACAGTTCAGTGACCACCGAAGGCCAGGTGCTTTCGATTTTGGATCAGCTGCAGCAGCGTACTTCTGGCCTGAACTGCGAAGTGATTACCGACGCTTCTTCTTCCGAGGCGATGAGCTCTATGACCGGCAGTGGGCTTTCGCTGAGGATCCAAGGTCCCGATCAGGATGAGCTGGTGCGTATCAGCGAAGATGTGATGGGGATCGTTGGCCAGGTGGAGGGCTATACCGAAATCGAAAACGGCATGGAAGATGCTGCGACCGAGCTTCACCTGGTTGTCGATCGTGACAAGCTTACCAAGGACGGCTATACGGTTGCTCAGTTGTATAGTGATTTGGCGAAAAAGCTTTCCGAAAGTGTCGATGCGCCTTCCATGACGCTCGATGGCAGCAAGATGAATGTGTCTGTAGTGGATAAGACAAACCCTGTTACGGCAGACAATCTTCTTGATACCGAGATTGAGATAACCAATCAGCAGACGGGCGATACCACCACGCACAAGCTTCGCGAGTTCGCTACGGTTGAGCAGGGAGTTGCCTCTCCCACGATGATTCACGTGAACTCAACCCGTGCTATTACGGTGACGGCCGATGTCGAAGATGGTTACAACAATGCTTTGCTTGCGCGCGATCTGCAGACCAAGCTCAAGGATTATCAGCTGCCCGAGGGCTACACCATTCAAACCAGTGGCGAACTGGAAAACATCAACACAATGCTTTCTCAAATGATGCTGCTTCTGATTTTGGGCTTTGTGCTGATTTACCTTGTTATGGTGGCGCAGTTCCAGAGCTTGCTTTCTCCCTTCATCGTGATCTTGACTGTCCCCCTTGCCTTTACCGGCGGTTTGTTCGGTTTGGTGGCAGCTGGCGAACAGTTGAGCATGCTTTCACTGCTGGGCTTTGCGGTTCTTATGGGCACGGTTGTGAATAACGGCATCGTGTTCGTTGACTATGTGAACCAGCTGCGCCGTGGTGGCCTGTCGAAGCACGATGCTCTGGTGGCTGCGGGACGTACCCGCATGCGCCCCATCATGATGACGGCAATTACCACCATCTTCGCTATGTTGCCGATGGTGTTCAGCGATGCGGTGGGATCGTCGATGCAGCGCGGCATGGCGGTTGTGGTTGTGGGCGGCTTGCTGTACGCCACGTTCATGACGCTGTATGTGGTGCCGGTTATGTACGACATCCTGTATCGTCGCGTTCCTCGCGAGGTTGATTTGGGCGATGAGTCTATCGATGACGATCCAGGCGATGCCCAAGCATATTTGGAGGCAATGCAGAGCGCCCGTGCTTTAGCTGGAGTTAAGCCAAGAGTGGCCAATGCAGGTTCGGGAGGGAGTGCCGGAACAGCTTCGTGACAGGCATGGCTTTCGCAGAGGCAACCATTCACAATCCCCTCATCATTTGGGGTTTCTTTGGGGAAGAAGGAATGAACGTGTTACAGCATTGTGACGTTTTCGCTTGGGTATCCTGCTAGAATAAAGAAAGATAATAAGCGAGGCGCAGGGGCGCTTCGATACTGGGGCCTTTGCCGTATGGCGAAGGAGAAAGAGGGGCGAGAGCTATGAAGCAGTACAGGCGCGTATTTGCAGCACTCGATGGCGGCAGCACTCAGCAGGAAGTAGCCGAGCGCGCAATTCAGATTGCGAAGCTCAACCATGCAGAATTGATGTTCGGCCATGTAGTAGATTCTGTTCCCGATTCTTTGACGGGCACCGACTACAAAGAGCTTGCTGAAACGGTTCGCAACCGTCTGGTCGATTCCTTGGGCGATACGTTGAAGGCAGCCGAGGAAGATCCGGACATTCCTTCCGTAGAGGTTGTTGTTAAGGTTGGTCGTATTCAGGAAACCATTCACAACCTGATGATCAAGCCGTTTGAGCCCGAGTTGGTAATCTGTGGTGAGCGCGGTCTTTCGAACATCACCTACGTATTCGTTGGCAGCGTTTCCACCTATCTGATCAGGAACCTTCGCTGCGACGTTCTTGTTGTAAAGCAGGATTAGTCGGTTGCGCTGATCTACGATCAGCGCAACATGCTCCTGAGACGCGACGATGCTGCGCGGGATTCTGGCGGTACAGGGAAATTTCAAAGCCCATAGGGCGGCGCAAAGGCCAGCCCTATGGGCTTTTTCAATCCCCCCGCACTCGCCAGAATCTTACTTGCTGACTCTACTGGGGCATACCCCAAAGCTCGTTAACGTCCTTGTGGGCGTTTTTTATTGGGTCCGAGTTTCGATAGTAGAGCAGCATCGTCTAAAATAAGAAGCAGTGCGCCCGCGCGGTGCATTCTAAACACGCTAGAGTGGCCAGCAACCTGCTGGCTGAAACGTTACACACAGAAAGGCATGGCATGCAGCGCAACCATTACGATTTCCTTATCGTTGGCGCTGGCATCACGAGCGCCGTTTTTGCTCATGAAGCCGCCAAGATCGGCAAGACCTGCTTGGTCATCGACCGCCGCGATCACATTGCAGGCAACATCTACACGGAAGAAATCGACGGCATCAACGTGCATAAGTATGGTGCTCATATCTTCCATACGTCGCTTCGTCCCGTTTGGGATTACGTAAATCAGTTCGCCGAGTTCAACAACTATGTGAACTGCCCTGTTGCCAGCTACAAGGACGAGCTTTACAACTTGCCGTTCAATATGAACACCTTCTCGAAGATGTGGGGAATCAAGACTCCCGCCGAAGCGAAGGAAATCATTGAGCGCCAGAAGCAGGAAGCAGCCGAGCAGATTGGCGAAGGCGAGCCCTCTAATCTCGAGGAACAGGCGCTTTCGCTTATCGGCAAGGATGTATTCGAGAAGCTGATCAAGGGCTACACCGAAAAGCAGTGGGGCAAGAGCTGCACCGAGCTGCCTGCTTCCATCATCAAGCGCCTGCCCGTTCGCTTCATCTACGACAACAACTATTTCAACGACCGTTGGCAGGGCATCCCCATGGGCGGCTACACTGCTATGGTTGAGCGCATGTTCGGCGATACGGAAATTTTGCTGAATACCGAATATCGTGAGTTCGTTGCTGAAAACGAAGGTATTGCCGACCGCGTTATTTACTGCGGCACCATCGACGCTTACTTCGATTATCAGCTTGGCGCGCTGGAGTATCGTTCTTTGCGCTTCGAGTCCGAGCGTATTGAATGTGAGAATTGGCAGGGCAACGCGGTGGTTAACTACACTGAGCGCGAGGTGCCCTTCACGCGCATTATCGAGCACAAGCACTTCGAGTACGGCACTCAGCCAACCACCATCATTACGCGCGAGTATCCCGCAAACTGGGAGCGCGGCGATGAGCCGTACTATCCTCTGAACGACGATCGCAACAGCGCCCTGTACGAGCAGTACGTTGAGCTCGCCAAGCAGGAAGGCAACGTGGTGTTCGCTGGCCGTTTGGGTGGATACAAGTACTACGATATGGACAAGGCCATCGACGCGGCATTTGATTTGGTGAATGCTGAACTTGGCGTTGACCTGAGGAAATAGGATTGATCTCCATTTTCTTGCATTGATATGTTGCGAGCCTGGTATGGTTGCCGAAAGAGCAGCTGGCCAGGCTCGCTGTGATTTGCGCCTAGCGAGAACGTTGGCGCCCCTGCGCTGGGCACGCCGTTCGGTTGAAAGGAAAACGTATGAGACTGATAGGGATACTTGCCGCCGCTGCTTTGGCGTGCACGTTGGCGGGTTGCGCAGCTCCGCAGCAACAGCCCGACCACTCTCAGCTCAAGGTGAATGATGCGGGCGTTTCTTCGGGTACCGGTTCTCAGAGTGGCGAAGGGGCTGAAGGGGACGCTCCTTCTGCGGGGGAGGTCAAGCCGACGGCAACCGAGTTGCGCGCGAAGCTGGATATAACGGAAGACTATCGTCCCGACTTCAACCACGGCAAAAAAGGAGCCAGCTATCAGAAGTACATCGTGCTGCACGACACCGAAGTGGATAGCAGCGCGGCTTCTATCGTTAATTCATGGGAAAGCAGTGGCAACAAAGTGGCATCGCAGTTCATCGTGAATAAAGACGGCTCTATTGTGCAATGTGTGCCGATGGATGCCATAGCCCATCATGCTGGTTATGGCGATGCGGGCCACAACAGCGAATATGGTGTGCCGGAAGATGGGCGCGACGACAAAAGGGGAACCACTAAAGCTCCTTCGAAGAGCATTACCGACTACGGCATGAATTCGTATTCTATCGGTATCGAAATAGTGCACGTGAGCGGGCAGGGCGCTTATCCCGAAGCGCAGCTTGAGGCGATTGACGGGCTTATTGCCTATATCGATGCATATTACGACAGCGAAAGCACCATCATTGACCATAAAATGTGGCGTTCTGGCAACTCTGACACCTCAGCTGAATTCGCAACGTATTTAGCTAATTACCGCGATTATCGTACGCATAACTAACCGAACAGGGAAATAGGGGGTAGGTATCGGATTCCCGCTTTCGCCATAGCGCACAAAA
>UMHV01057509.1_pt1 | contig 10632 bp, 10 predicted proteins | sample 1965621 | NCBI WGS metagenome assembly UMHV01 (sample SAMEA4836108, study PRJEB28245) | human gut metagenome | biome: gut microbiome; material: fecal sample | place: Denmark | collected 2008 | reverse complement strand
GTTTTAGGAATGTCATATAAAAATAAAACTACAAGCCAAATTAAATCTAATCCAACACAAGATAATAATAGATTCTTTGTGACCATATCAAAAACTACGAAGACTAAAATTGAAGCTATCGATTTAAAAAACAAGGACTTACCAACAAGTTCTAAATTGTCATTCTTTTGAAGCACACCATAAAATACATCTGAAAAAACTTCACAACATTTCATAAAACATAACGCAAATGTAACACTCATTTTATATGCATCATACTTCATAATTAGACAATATATAAGAACAGTGACCATCATTAGAATGCAGCTTGATATTCTATGTACAATATATTCTTTATTTGAAAAATCTTGCTTAACATCCGTAACTTGAAAAACCCTGCCTTCATAATTACCAATAAAACAAAACAAACAAGCCAATGAAAAAGCAAGTGTAAAAATACCTGAATCCTTTAGACCATTGATTCGAGTTACAATAATCATAAAAAATAAGGAGTTAAATGCATTTGCAGTTGTCCCTATCATATTCCATATGACATTTTTCTTTGTGTTGTTTCCCATATTAACCCCTCTATATATTTTTCTCTATTAACATATACGTAACGTACCCTACCATGATACTCAAAGGTATAGAAATCAGTATATTTAATCCGACAGCCATAGATCCACCAAATTCACTAATGACCATTTGTTGAATTGGCCAACCACATAAATATATATCATAAGATAAGTTACCAAGAGACGCAAATCGAGCATTGCATTGAGGTAAACAAAATGAAATATATAAAGTTATATAAGGAATGAATAGAAAAGATCCAATTTGACCATATCCTAAACCAATCAACAAAATAAATAGTATGCAAGAAAGTACAAAATATACATTTTTCATTGTTATCTCATCTCTATAAATCCAATAAAAAGAACCCCAGAAAAACAAGAAACATGGTTGAATATAACCTTTAACACTCATAAAAATGTGTAAAGGAATAAAATTGATACCAATAAAAACAAAAATCACCAATAAAGCCACAAATTTATAACTCTTTTTATTCACTAAATTTAATTTGTACGCAACCAATAAAATAATATAACAAACAAATTCTAATGGTAACGTCCATAAAGGACCATTTATGACTCCCGGATAAATATTATTTGTGAATACACCAGGCAAATTGTGAACAGGTATCAAAATAAAATTTAAACAATATTTAAAAAAGTCAGTTGATACAAAAAAATCAATTAGACTATAAGACGAAAAAAATAAAGCACAAACCACGATACAAATCACAAGTGTAAACCATAATGGTGGAAATATTCTTATAAATCTATTATGAAGATACTTTTTTGAATTCTTGTTTTTTAATAAACTTTTAGTCACAAAAAAGCCGCTACTCATAAAGAATATCGCAACGGCTAAACTACCAAACGCAATAGAATTTCTAGATAAGTCTGATAATATATCATTATATTCCGCACCTTTAGAAAGTGGAAAGGCATGTGAGATAATCACAAATATGGCAGCTATAAACTTTAATAAGTTTAAATTATTACTTCTTGTAGACTCAAATGTTTTTAGCGTAACACTATTTTGTGTCATTATGCTTCTCCATAATCAAATTAATTTTTGTATTATCACCCCAAATAGCAGGTGAATCATATGGACGTTCAGGGAATTTTCCATAGTCTGGACGAATACTATAATGATTCTTTTCGATAAATTCATTCACTTTATCCGCTAATGAAACTGGTTTTCCAGAACAACAATTGATAATTCCAGTGATTTCAGATTGTGTAGAAGCTGTCGCAATTTGTTTTGCGAGTTCATCTACATGAATAAAATCATATTTATTCTTACCAGAAACAAATGGGAATGAAGCCTTACCCTCATGCTCCATCTGTGTTATCTTAGTAAAAATTGAATTATTATTAGAATCATCACCTAAAATATAATATGCACGCAACCACATTAAAGCCGTATCCGATTTATCTGCCAATAATAAAGAAGCTTCTCTTAATGCATTTTTTGCGATACCATACATTGACAATGGATTTGTAGGGGTATTTTCATCAACACAACCCTCATAATATCCAATCTCATGCATAGTTCCCATTACAGATAAATATTTAACACCACCATCAATCATATTCTTAATGAAAGCATAGTGTTTTGACAACATAGACATATGAGCATCCGAAGCATGATTAAAACCATCTTTCCAAGCCATATGAATACATGCATCCGGTCTACCTAGCTTGTTATAAATATCATCCGAAAAAATATCTAATGATAAAAAAGTTGCATCCGTATTGATCCCTTTATTTATCATATCTACTGCAATAACTTCATGATGCATTTTGATCAATGCATCAACTACATGTCTTCCAATATATCCAGAAGCCCCTGTAACAACTACCTTCATTTTATCATCTCCTACAATTTATTACTTTTTTCACTCAACGCGTACACCGAATTTATTCCATTCGCAATAAATTTTGGCCAATATAAACTCATGATTTCCAAATCCTCTTTTTTACGGATATTTTCACCCAAATTTTTTGAAGTAGCTGACTCCGCATAAATTCTATGTCCCAATAATGGTTTATCAATATAAATAAACTCACCATTTAATTCAGCTAAATCACACCATGTTTTATAATCACAACTATTAATGTAATGTGTATCAAAAATAGACTTACCCGCAACCACCTTATTGTAAGTAGCAGCTGGACAACAAATTGGACAACCAATTGATAAAATTCTTCTACGAATAAATTTAGAAGTCTGATTCTTGTCCTTCTTTAAAGGCGCAAGCATCATTCTCTTCACTTTTAAAATTTTATTTGTATAGATTTTTTTATCATTACGAATCTCATAATAATCTGTAAACGCAAGAATAAAATCATGTTTATTCCCAATATATTTCAAAGTTTTTTCTAAAAAATCCGGTTCATAATAATCATCTTGATGTGCAATTGTAACCAATGGAGTTGGCGCATGATCATAAGCCCAGTTCCAGTCAGCTCCAGCATTTTTAGGACTAGGATTCACAAACAATTCTAAACCATATTTTTGACACAACCCCTTAATATGATCATTCGGTGTTGATGTTGAAATAAATACCTTACTCTTGATTGTTTGATTCAATAAAGATTGAATCGTCATTTCTAAATGAGGATTTTCTTTATATGCACAAATCACAAAACTATGATCGTTTTTATTAAACATTTAATTACCTCCAAAATAGTTATTTTTTGATTTCACTTTTTAATAATGAAATTTCTTGTACTAATAATGTAATCTTTCGTTTCTGCGCAGAAACAATAACAGTTAATGACATAGTTATAAAGAACAAGATAACCAATAACACACCAATAACCATGTTGGAAACCGTTTGGAAGCCAACTAAATTCGCAATCTTAATCAAAGCATTTGGAAAAATTGCTAAAAGCAATAAGATTAAAACACCTAGACCCCATAATAAAGAATACTTCACTGGAATTCTACCCTTATGTAGTATACGAATTACAACCACAGCTAATATTAAGGCAATAATAAGAACACCCAATCTTAAATTTAAAGGCATTATTTTGACCTCCTTGTTCCAATGATCATAATAGATAATAAAACATTTATCATATAATACACATTCTTCCAACTACGAATGCTAGACACACCACCATTACGCTCCTTCATTTCAACAGGAACTTCCTGAATTGTTAATCCCTGCTTTAAAATTTGCGTTGTTGAAATTGGTTCTGGATATTCTAATGGATAATCCATCGCAAATTGTGCAATCAAATCACGATCAACTGCTCTAAAACCAGATGTAACATCATATAATTTTTCACCTGTAAAAAACTTAATGAATGATGAAATGATCTTAATTCCCATCTGACGGGCCTTTGTAGACTTAAATTCACTTGTCGAACCCTCGACAAAACGTGAACCAATTGTCATATTTGCTTTACCATCAAAAATAGGTTTACAAATATCCTCCACAAAATTTACATCATGCTGACCATCCCCATCAAATTGGATGGCAATATCATAATTATGTTCCGACGCATATTTGTAACCCGTTTGAACAGCTCCACCAATCCCTAAATTATGAACCAATTTAACATGCGGCTTATTATTTGAAGTTAGTATTTCTTCTGTTCTATCTCTAGAACCATCATTTATGACAATATAATCTAATTTATTTGAAGAGTGATTCTTATTATATTCATCAATTGTATCGATTGTTGATAAAATAGAATCTTGTTCATTATATGCCGGAATAATTAACAATACTTTATTCATTATTCTCCCCTTTTCCTTTTTTACCACTTTAAAACATAACATAAGAAATCATTATCCTCAAGTAAATGTTTAATAATGCTTAACATTTATACATTCATTTCCTTCAAATAACGAGCTAATGCATCCTGCCAAGTAGGCAATGGTTTAAATCCATTTTCTACTAGTTTTGATTTATCCAAACGAGAATTACAAGGACGAGCTGCTTTAGATAAACCATACTCTTTCGTTGTTACTGGAATGACTTTATTTGTATAACCCGCTTGTTTAAAGATTTCACACGCAAAATCATACCAACTGATATAGCCACCCTCATTTGTTGCATGATAGTAACCATATTTATCCGTTTCAATCATGTCGATTAATAAACGGGCCAAATCATAAGTATAGGTTGGTGTACCAATTTGATCATTTACGACTTTTAATGTATCAAATTTCTTTCCAACATTTAACATTGTCTTAATGAAGTTATTTCCATTCTTTCCAAATACCCACGCAATACGAACAATAAAGTATTTTGATAAAGTATTTGATACGGCTAATTCACCACCAAGTTTAGTTTCACCATATACATTCAATGGCTTATAATCCTTACAATCGGGTTGCCAAGGCGTTGTTCCTTGACCATCAAATACATAATCGGTAGAAATATAAACCATTTTCGCATCAATTTCTTTACAAGCATCCGCAATATTTTGTGTACCATCCACATTGATAGCTTTAACCTTAGCTTGTTTATCTTCATCTTCAGCCAAGTCAACAGCCGTCCATGCAGCACAATGTACGACTACATCTGGATTTACAGTTTTAATTGTTTCCATTACTGCATCCTTGTTTGTGATATCTAAGGACACATATTCAGCTGTTGTTACATAACTTCCATCTTGAATTCCATTATAATTTTCAGCTAAATCAGATCCTATGCCAACATTTCCTCTAGAAGCCAATTCGTTCATTACATCATGACCTAATTGTCCTGCAACACCTGTCACAAAAACCTTCATAGAATACCTTCCTTTCATTTAGCAAGAAAAGCTAAGATTATTCCTTAGCTCTTCCTTTTTCTACATACATCTTTTCAAAATAGTTTTGGTATTCACCACTAATGATGTTTTCCCACCATTCCTTGTTGTCTAAATACCATTGGATTGTCATTGGAATACCTGTATCAAATGTATATTTTGGTTTCCATCCAAGTTCTGTTTCCAACTTAGTTGGATCAATCGCATAACGCATATCATGACCTTTACGATCGGTTACATACGTAATTAAGCTTTCTGGTTTGTTTAATGCATGAAGTACAGTCTTTACAACTTCTAAGTTAGTTCTTTCATTGTGACCACCTACATTATAGACTTCACCAACACGTCCCTTACGAACAATTAAATCGATGGCTACACAGTGATCATATACATGTAACCAGTCACGAACATTTTCACCAGTTCCATATACTGGAATTGTTTCATCATTTAAGGCACGAGAAATAATTAATGGAATTAATTTTTCTGGGAAATGATAAGGGCCATAGTTATTTGAACAACGACTAATCGTTACTGGTAAACCATATGTTCTATGATATGCCAACACAAATAAGTCTGCACTTGCCTTTGCACTTGAATAAGGACTTGAAGTATGTAAAGGTGTGTTTTCAGTAAAGAACAAGTCAGGACGATCTAATGGTAAATCACCATATACTTCATCCGTAGATACTTGGTGATATCTTTGAATGCCATACTTAACACAAGCATCTAATAATGTTGTTGTTCCCATTACGTTTGTTTTTACGAAGATTTCAGGATCTTCAATACTACGATCCACATGACTTTCAGCTGCAAAGTTAACAACGACATCAAATTTTTCTTTTTCAAACAAATCCATGATAAATTCACGATCTGCAATATCACCCTTGATAAACTTGTAGTTCGGCTTATCCTCTACAGGCTTACAAGTCTCTAAGTTACCTGCATATGTTAATTTATCTAAGTTTACAATCATATCCTCAGGATATTTATTGACCATATAATGTACAAAGTTTCCACCGATGAAACCAGCACCACCCGTTACTAAAATTTTCATACTGTTTTATTCTCCTTCATATACAAATTGATTATTTGACTCTTCTAAAGTTGGACCTACCTGATCCTTTTCACTTAACACAGGCTCAATACCATTTAATAATGAACCCCAATCTACATGACAAGTCGGATCATCATAACGCATTCCACCCTCAGACTCTTTATTGTAGACATTATCGACTTTATATCTAAATTCAACATCATCTGTCAAAGTTAAAAATCCATGCGCAAATCCTTGTGGAATAAAGAATTGTCTATGATTTTCTTCACTAAGCTCTACACTTACCCATTGACCAAATGTAGGACTACCTTTACGAATATCTACCGCAACATCAATGACAGTTCCCTTTGTACAAGAAACCAATTTACTTTGTGCATAAGGCGGATTTTGCCAATGCAATCCACGAAGTGTACCCTTCTGTGCACTAAAAGACATATTGTCCTGTACAAAATCAACAGTAACACCTAATTTTTCATATTTAGGCTTTGAATACGTTTCTGTAAAATATCCACGATGATCTCCAAATACATCTGTATCAATAATTAATACTCCAGGAATCTTTGTTTCAGTTACCTTCATTCTATTACCCCCATTATTTGATATACTTACGATCCATGATCTTCTTTAAATAAGCACCATACTGATTCTTCTTATAAATTTCGTAAGTCTCAGAAAGTTGTTCGTAATTGATCCAACCATTGTCATACGCAATCTCTTCAAGACAAGCAATCTTACGATGTTGGTGCTCCTCAATTGTTTTCACAAAATTAGTGGCATCCACTAAAGATTCATGTGTACCCGTATCTAACCAAGTAAATCCATCACCAAGTAATGTTACATTCAGTTCACCATTCTCTAAATAAATACGGTTCAAATCTGTGATTTCCAATTCCCCACGAGCACTTGGCTTTAAGTTTTTCGCATACTCAACCACTTTATTATCATAGAAATAAAGTCCTGTTACCGCATAATTTGACTTAGGACAAGCTGGCTTTTCCTCTAAACTAATAGCCTTACCTTCTGAATCAAATTCAACAACACCAAAACGTTCAGGATCTTCTACATAATAACCAAATACTGTAGCTCCCACTTCATTTTCAGCAGCCGCACGAAGACGCTTCGTTAAACCATGACCATGGAAAATATTATCACCCAAAATCATTGCACAACTATCATTACCAATAAATTCTTCACCCAAGATAAATGCTTGTGCAAGTCCATCAGGACTAGGCTGAACTTTATAAGAAAGCTCAATTCCAAATTGATGCCCATCCCCTAATAATTCTTGAAAACGAGGTGTATCATCCGGAGTTGAAATAATCAAGATCTCACGAATCCCTGCCTGCATTAAAATAGACATTGGATAATAAATCATTGGCTTGTCATAAATAGGAAGCAATTGCTTACTTGTAACCTTTGTCAAAGGATACAAACGAGTACCACTACCACCAGCTAAAATAATACCTTTCATGTTGAGTCCTCCATAATTAACATCATTATATCATAATAAAAGAATAAACCCTAACGTTACGTTAGGGTCAAGCACAATATACACGAATTATCGATTCTTTTATCTTTTTCCAATCTCTTGATTTCGCAGTTTCTACACCATTTGTATATAAAACATCACGCAAAATTTGATCTGAAACAATTCTTTCAATACAATGAACAGCCTTGTCAATATCTCCATTTGGATAAATCAAACAATTTTTTCCATCCTCTAAATATTCTTTATTGCCATCATTTAATAAGGCCACCACATAACCACCAGTAGCCATCATTTCAATTGGTGGATAGCTAAAGCTTTCTAATAAAGAAGTCTTTAATAAAATATCACAATCTGCATATACCTTTTGCACCTCTTCATAAGGTACTCTATGCAAGAATTTATCAACACGATACCAATCCTTCGGTTTGGCATTATAAGACATATACCATATTTCATATTTGGAAGAATCTAATTTATTACTCACTAAGAATGCCTCATCTACATTTTTATGGGTACTCGAAGAATCTCCCTCAATCAAAATACGAATTTTATTTTTAAACTCTCTTTTATGCGGTCTATATTGTTCAATATCAATTCCATTATAAATCCAAGCAGCCTCCTGATTAAATTCAGACTTCAACCATTCCTTACACCACTTTGAAATTGTGACATAATCAAATGGATACGAATAAGTCGCACTAGCTTCTACTTTACGAGGATCTTTAAAATCATAGAAATCAATCTCATAGTTTTGAACTAAATATTTCTTATTTTCTATACAACGAATATCATCTAACATCTTAACCGTAGGCCACATAGTTGCTACACCACAATCAATTTTCGCATCCAACTTTTCATTTTTAAATGGCAAGACCGGAAATGAATGATTCATAAAAGTAAATTCTGTACAAGTATCATAGAAAGATAATAACATCACTTGATAACCTGCATCCTGTAAATAAGCTGCATGACGCAAAGCCACCATAACTCCACCAGAAATTTCGAGTTTCGCAAAGCCCATACAAATAATTCGTTTACGATTCTCTTGTAGAATAGAAACAATATTTGCACCTGTATATAAAGTAACACAATGCTTTAAACAATATGTATACGCATTACCAGCTAAAATTTCTCTTAATTCCTTATTCTCAATCAAACAAGTTAATTCTTTCTTCCACTCAACTATATTCGAACAAAGTATTCCAGTTTTATGATCTTCTATCATCTCTTTAAAAGCACCTAGATTTGAAGCAATCGTACAAGTATTTACTAAACTAGCCTCTACCCATTTATTCTCTGATTTTGCTTCATTAAAAACATTTGAAGTTAAAGGCGCTAAATTAATATCCATCTTAGAAATCAATTCAGGAAGTTTTTTATAATCCATAAAAGGATGTACTTCAATCTTAGAAGCATACATCTTTAAATCTTGAGGCAAATCGATTTCTCCAACAAGATGCAAACGCACATAATCATATGCATTCAACACATCGATCAAGGCTGGCTTAATCATTTCAAAATCTTCATTGTGCGTAATACTACCACTAAAGTAACCAATATCCACAGTATCTTTTGATGTTTTCTTAATTTCTTGTGATAAAGTTACCATTTCAATAGAAGCCGTATTTCGATTGATCCATACATTTGGATTGTATTTTTCAAGCTCCTTCTTCAAAGCCAAAGTCGTTGTGATACATCCATCGCAAAGCTTTAATAACTTTTGATTCTTCATAACATCTAAATCATATCGAGCTTTTTGAGAAGCCTCCATATTCTTAACATACGCAATCTGATCTGTATATTTTGTATCAATGACTAAATCATCCACATCATAAAGTACGGGTTTATTCCATGATTTAGCCAATTGAATAAATGCATCTAATTTTTCTGTATAAGGCGCTCTAAAAATAATGAAACAAGAATACATACGCAGTTGTTTTAGATCTACATTCTCAAAGAAAACTTCATCACACCTATATCCATTTGATTGAAGTTGTTCCATTTGATGTGTTACACGATAACGAGGTGGATGTGGCAACAAATCTTTTGGACACCCATTAATAAACAAGACATCCTTAAATGCATCGCTTTTGGGTCTAGATTCTCTTTTTTTATGAATATAATGTGAGGCATGCTTCGCTAAACCAGAAATCCCTTCTCGTTTTAATACCTCCATTGATTTATTCACTAACTCCAAAATAACACCTCCATTAATGCTTTACTCGTCTTTTTATAATTCCCAATAATTGTTTTACAGATAAATCATCTATATTTTTTCTTCTTAATTCTGCAACTTTGTTTTCATAATTTAATAATTTTACATGTTCAATATATTTAATATCCGCTTCAATAATAACTTCACAAACTTCTTTAGATTCCTTTAAATCAATCAAAATACTTGGATCTAAAGAATAAATATCATACCAATCCTCATCCATTTCATAATATTGAAGGATTGTATAATTCTCTATTCTTTTACCATCGATTGTGATACTAAGATTTTTTAAACTAATATATTTACCTTCTGTTGGATCAAAGCGAAGTTGACTCACTTTTTTATGATCTAAATCAAATGAGACTTTAAAATGATTGTTCATCATTGTTATAGTTTTGCCAATCTTGTTAGATTCAGAAAAGCCTTCATTATTTGTATAATATAAAGACGATGTCAAATATTCACTATCATCAATTACATGAAATACATCTAATTTTCCACTTATTGCACATACATCACGTTTAGTGAATCCATATAACTCCATTAATTCATCTTT
>UMHV01047184.1_pt1 | contig 10682 bp, 10 predicted proteins | sample 1965621 | NCBI WGS metagenome assembly UMHV01 (sample SAMEA4836108, study PRJEB28245) | human gut metagenome | biome: gut microbiome; material: fecal sample | place: Denmark | collected 2008 | reverse complement strand
CTTTCATCCTGCGCAACAATCAGGTGTTCCACCCCGCACAGGGCCTGCGGAACATAAGTACGGATAGCGGCAATTTCCGGCGCAGACCAAAACAGGTGGGTTGCCTGCACAGAGCGCTGCCATACCTCCACCAGCTGTTGGACCAGCTGCGGGGGCCGGGCAGAAACTTCGGCTATTTTCACGGTGATATCCTCTCTTTTGTTTTATGCTCTAAATCCTGTAATAACAAACAACGGGGAGCTGCCAGGCAGCCCCCCGTTGCTTGTTATTATTTAGTTGAACTTAAAGATTTTTTGTGCCACATGGTAGCCCCACAGGGTGATCTTGTGACCCAGCGTACCGGGCAGGTTGCAGACACCGGCGACGGAATAGCGGCACTTGTTGTACACGCGCTCATCGTGGTTTTTCAGGTACTGCCACAGCTCGGTCTTTTTTTCAAAAGCCTCCGGGCGGCCATCCATCGTCAGGAACACGCTGGAAATCGCCATCATCATGGACAGATAGTTGAACATGTAGGCGCGCAGCTTTTTCTGGCTTTCCGGCAGAGCATACAGATCCACCGCGTCGATCATGATCTTGGTCACGCGCAACTGCTGGTCCACGCGCTTGACCATCACGCTCTCATTCACGCTCTGGTCATCACGGCCAATAAAGTAACGGTACAGGTCAATATCCATATAGTACAGACGCTGGCAGAGCGGCAGCGGCTGGTAGACGAACACGTTATCAACATAGAAGGTATGCTTGGGCAGCTCCAGGCCGCTGTCACGCAGGATCTGGGTGCGGTAGATGACGGTGTGCATCAAAATGTTCTGGCTCGGCGGGAAACGGCCGATCTCATCCCAGGCAAACACACGGTCCTGCGGCAGAATACTCTTGTAGCTGACGGTGTGGTGGGTGTTATCCACCACATGCTCGTACACATAGTTGCACATCAGCAGGTCCACCGGCTGCTCCATGGCGGCAAAACCGCGCAAGGTCTGCATGACCTTTTGCAGAGCTTCGGCATCCAGCCAGTCGTCAGAGTCCACGACTTTGAAGTACATACCGCTTGCGTTGCGGATGCCCTGGTTGACACCCTCGCCATGGCCACCGTTTTCCTGGTGGATGACCTTGACGATGTTGGGGTATTTTTCAGCATAGGCATCGGCAATTTTGCCGGTGTCGTCCTTGGAGCCGTCATCTACAAGGATGATCTCGGCCTCCTCCCCGGCGGGCAGCAGCGTTTCTACGCAGCGGTCCATATAGGCTGCGGAATTATAACACGGTACGGTAAAGGTGATCAGCTTCATAACAGGCCTCAATTCTTATAGTTTCATGCTTATTTGCGGGGTGCGGGGCCGGTCTGCTGCACATTTTGCAGCCAGTCCTGCCAGGTGCGGCTGGCAAAATCCGCCGTTTGGGTGATCTGCGGCCAGAACTCTGCCATTGGTTCATCATAAATGCCAACGGTGGCAAAACCGGCGGCGCGTGCGGTGGCAATCCCCACGGGGGAATCCTCAAACACGGTTGCCTGCGCGGGGTTCTGCACGCCAAAATGGTGCAAAGCATCCAGATATACATCCGGCTTCTTTTTGCCGTCAGGGTTCTTGCAGTCCACCGCAAATTCAAACCAGCGCATCAGCCCGTGGGAGGTCAGCGCGGCTTCGATCAGCGGTGTTTCGGTGCCGGATGCCACGCACATGCGCACACCGCGTGCGTGCATGGCTGCCAGCACCTGCTCAACGCCCGGCTTTACGGTGGCTTCCTGCGCATAGCCGTACCGCGCTTCGGCACGGATCAGCTCTGCGCATTCAGGCTCCGTCAGCGGCACGCCAAGCTGCTGCACAAACATCGCGGCGGTTCCTTCCACCGTAAGGGTCATGTTGGCCATGCGCTGTTCATGGGTGATGGTTTTGCCATATTTTGCAAGGATGCGGTCCGTTACATGGTCCCACATGCCGGTGGAGCACAACAGGGTGCCATCCATATCAAAAATTGCGTAAGGGGTCAGTTCCACGGCGTACCTCACAATCGTTTTGGGGTGCAAAATTGTACCCTGCAATAAGCAATACGTTTTAAGGATACTAAATTTTGCAAAAAAAAACAACCCCTCCGGCATAACCATTGCCGGAGGGGCTGCGCACCGGGTGGGTGGCCTGGTGCCTGCTTGCTTGTTTCAAGGTGCAACAAACAGTATTATGGTGAATCAATCATCCATATCTTATTTATGCCCTATTCGTGGTAAATTCCGGTCAGAGCCGCATCCTTCTGCGCACCATTACCGTGTGCGGGTCCAATCGTCGAGAACGATACGGTACCGTCTTAGTACTCCCGGTCGAAGCGACAGAAGTCATGAACGCCGGAGGGGATCACGTCGTTGTAGACATCTTCCGGCAGGTTATAGGCTTCCTCACTGTCCAGAATACCACGTACCCACTTTGCAAACGAACGAAGGTTCAACATTGCAACCCCATCTCCTTTCTGTCTTTATTATATCCAGCGCAGGGGGATTTTGCAATGCACGCTTTGTACAATCTTACAAAAGTTTTTTGTATATTATAAACTATTTCGTTATTTTGTATATTTTGCGGTTGCATCTGTACGTGTCACGCGGACATTTCGTCTTGGTAGTCCTCCCATGCCTCCTGCATGGTATCGGCGGAAAAAAGGAACTCGCCCGTTGCGGAATAAACTTCAATGTGGCCTGCTACATACCGGAATTGTGCTGTCATGGGAACCCCTGCCTTTCTGCTTTGCTATGGTTTTATTATAGCAGACATCCAGGGCGATAAACCGGACTTCCAGTCCTCGCAGACGAAAAAGCAGGGTGATAAAGTGTACTTTAAGCCTTTGTGCGGGCCACATAGGCGGCAAAACCGCGCAAAAAGCGCATCATACCCAGCACCCACAGGCACAAAAGGAACCAGAGTGCCGTGTATTTTGGGCACACAAGCCCGGCAAGGTTGCCCCATTCCTGGCTGTAATCCCACACCTCAACATGCAGCAGACGGCGGCAGGCAAGCCCGGTGCCCAGTTCCAGCACCGAAACCCCAACCGCGCCGATCCCCGCCAGCAGCGGGGTGGGCAGTGGCAGGCGGCCGAGGGCATCCAGTGCGCAAAGGCAGGCCCCGCCCGCCAAAAACATCGTCCAATGGGTTGTGCCGCGCCAGGCGATCTCCAGCGCAAGGTACGCGGTACCGCCCATGGCAAACAGCACCAGCTGCCCCGGCGCAGCCAGACGGTGGAAACAAACAGACATACAAACGCCCCCTGTACAGTATGGAAGAATGACCCCGTCATCCTTACCCATAGTATGTGCAGGGGGCGCCGTTTGTAACCGTTTTGTAATAAAATTACAGCATTTTATTTGGACAGCTTCTTCAGCAGTTCGCTGCGGGTATCCCACAGGTTCCTGCTCAGGTCAACATAATAGCGGTGCGGGTTTTCAAAGCGCTTTACTTCGTCCCACAGGGTGCCCACCTGGGCTTTGCAGAACTTGCGGATATCAGCCAGGTTGGGGCTGGTGTAAACGCGCTTGCCGTTCTCATAGATCGGGGTGGAAATGCAGCGGGCAGTGCTGTTGACATAGGTGCATTCCTTCCAGGTCTCGATGGGGTCAAACAGGGTAATACCGTTCTTGGTATCCACCACTTCGTCTGCCATAGTGATCAGGTCTGCCTGGGCTTTGCCGTCCTCATCATAGATACGCCATACCTTTTTCAGGCAGGGAATGGTCATCTTTTCCACGGATTCGGAGAGCTTCATCTTGGGGGTATAGCTGCCGTCATCCTCTTTCACTGCGGCCAGCTTGTACACGCCGCCAAACACGGGGTCGCTCTTGGCGGTGATCATGTTCTCGCCAATACCAAAGCTGTCCACACGGGCACCCTGCAAAATCAGGTCGCGCACAATGTATTCATCCAGAGAGTTGGAAGCGCAGACGGTGCAGTCCGGGTAACCGGCGGCATCCAGCATCTGGCGGGCCTTTTTGGAAAGGTAGGCAATATCGCCGGAGTCAATGCGCACACCTTTGGGGCGCTTGCCCATCGGCTTCAGCACTTCGTCAAACACCTTGATGGCATCGGGCACGCCATGGCGCAGAACGTTGTAGGTATCCACCAGCAGCACGCAGTTGTCCGGGTACATCTCGGCATACTTCTTGAATGCGTCATACTCGGTGGGGAACATCTGCACCCAAGAGTGTGCCATAGTGCCAGATGCCGGGATACCGAAGTCACGGGCAGCCATCACGCAGGAGGTGGAGCTGCAGCCGCCGATGTAGGAAGCGCGGGCGCCAAAGTAGGCGGCGTCATACCCCTGGGCACGGCGGGCGCCAAACTCCATAACCGGGCGGCCAGCGGCAGCGCGGCAGATGCGGTTTGCCTTGGTGGCAATCAGGCACTGATGGTTAAAGGTGACCAGCAGCAGGGTTTCCAGCAGCTGGCACTCAATAGCCGGGCCTTCTACGGTCACAATAGGCTCCTGCGGGAAGATGGGCATGCCCTCTTCAATCGCCCAGATATTGCAGTGCAGCTTAAAGTTGCGCAGATAGTCCAGGAACTGCTCATTGAAAGCACCGGTGGAGCGCAGATAATTGATGTCTTCCTCGGTAAATTTCAGGCTGTCCACTGCGTTGATAAACTGCTCCAGGCCGGCCATAATGGCGTAACCGCCGCCGTCCGGCACCTTGCGGAAGAACATATCAAAGACGGCAATTTTATCCTTATACCCTTCGTCCAGGTAACCGGCCGACATGGTAAGTTCATAAAAATCCGTCATGGTTGTCAGGTTGCGTTTTACATCCAACATAGTACAATGTACCCCCTTATGGCTGGCTGGTGCCCGCCATTATTCCTTATTTCAATCGTTCGGTTTATTTTTGCGTTTTGGGGTCGGTTGCTCCACACGGCGCACCGTAAGCAGCATAACATACACCCACAAAACCGCATAGACAACAGCCGCTATGATGCAAAGCACAATAACGACCTTGAAATAAGTGCTTGAAAAGAAAGCCTTTACCTTCGCCATGGTATACAACAGCTCGTTGCGGTCCACGCTGCTGCCGGCCAAAAGGTCCACCGTGCCAACGGTTTCGCCCTGCATGGTAACGGTAACGGTACCCACCACATCGCCCTGCTTGATGGGCGCGGAGAGGTGCTCCGGAACATTGAAGGTCTTTTCCGTCAGCTCTGCCCCGCCCTGCCGCGGCAAAAGGGTCTGCATATCATCCGCCGGGTAGATCATTACCGTATCCGTCTGGGAGGAATACACAATAGGCAGCTCGGTGATGGGCTGGGTGGTATCCAGCGCCGCGGTTACGGTAAAGGTGGCGAACGCCCAATCCATCAGCTCGGCGGTTTCGGTCAGCGCCGGGCGCGGGTCTTCGTCCGTTTTGGGACTGTGCAGCACCACGCTGACATAGGTTTCGCCGTCCTGGGTGTGCCAGCCCGCAAAATTCTGCCAGTCATCCAGGCTGCCGGTTTTGCCGCCTTTGGTGTAAGAGCGGTAATAGTTGCTGCTGGGCGAAACCAGCTTGTCACTGGTCAGGATGGTATAGGGCGAATCATGCTTGGTGGAGGCCGGCATCTGGTAGCTTTCCTCCCCTGCCGCCTGGGCAAAGGCATCATAGCCCATAGCCACCCGCACCAGCAGGTAGGCATCCCGCGCGGTGGTCACGTTGCCGGGATCCAGCCCGCAGGGGTCAGTAAAGGTAGTGCCGGTGCAGCCGATGCGGGCAGCTTCATCGTTCATCATGGCCACAAAGTTATCAATGCTGCTGCCGCTCATATAGTCTGCCACGATATACGCTGCCTCGTTGGCGCTGGGCAGCAGCATGGCATACAGCAGGCTGCGCAGGGTATGGGTCTCGTCTTTCCAGATATCCGCCGTGGAAGCATTTTTGCCGTACAGGTAATCATAGATATAGCCCGGCGCTGTAATGCTGATGGTATCCAGCTGGTCCTGGTAGCTTTCCAGCATCAGGATCATGGTCATCAGCTTGGTCAGGCTGGCGGCGGCCATGGGGGTTTCGCTGTTTTTTTCATAAACAACCAGCCCCGTATCGGTGTTAGCCACATAGGCTGCCTCTGCGGTAACAGAAAATCCCGGTGTCAGGTTGGGGGCATCGGCGGTTTCCTCCGCTGCGGCGGGCAGGACCAGCAGCACCGCCAGCAGCAGTACCGCAAGGCAGGCAGACAGGAATTGTTTCATGGCATGTCCTTTTTGGTTTGTCGGCCCAACCTGTAAAGTTATGTGTCAATACAGGTTAAACCTTAGTATAGCAAATTCTTTCTGCAAAAAAAAGAGATTATACAAAAAAATCAAAAATAATTTGGGCAGTTTTTTATTGGAAATAAAGATGTCAAGACTAATTCATGGCCCCGGCTGTGGCAAACAGGCGCTCCACTTCGTCCGAAAGGGCTTTGTGCTCCGGTTTGGCCAGGTTGGGGTCCAGGGCCAGCAGGGCTTTGGCTTCCTGCTGGGCAACGGTCAGGGTGCGGGTATCCTGCACAAGGTCCGCCACATGCAGGGTGGGCAGGCCGTGCTGTGCTTCGCCGAAAAAGTCGCCGGGGCCGCGGGTTTCCAAGTCATACTTGGCAACGGCAAAACCATCCGATGTGCGGCACAAAAAGTGCAGCCGCTGGCGTACTGCTTCTCCCTCGTTATCCGAAATCAGGATACAGCAGGAATTCGCCGCACCGCGCCCCACGCGGCCGCGCAGCTGGTGCAGTGCCGAAAGGCCGAACCGCTCTGCATTTTCGATCACCATTACGGTTGCATTGGGCACATCCACACCGACTTCAATCACGGTGGTGCTGACCAGCACATCCAGCTCCCCGGCCTTGAACTGCTGCATCACTTCATCTTTATCTTTCGGCTTCATTTTGCCGTGCAGCAGGCCGATGCGCCGCCCCGGCAGCAGCGGGCAGGCCACCTGCTCGTAATACTGCTTGACGGCTTTCATGCCGGAATCCATTTCGTTTTCCTCAATGGCCGGGCAGACGATATATACCTGATGCCCTGCGGCGATCTGTTTTTCCAGAAAGCCGTACATATCGCGGCGCTTTTTGCCAGTGATGAACCAGGTCTTGATGGGCTTGCGGCCGGGGGGCAGCTCATCCAGGATGGAGATATCCAGATCCCCGTACATCAAAAGCCCCAGAGTACGCGGGATGGGGGTTGCGCTCATGACCAGCAGGTGCGGGTTGTTGGCCTTGCCCGCCAGAATGCCGCGCTGCCGCACGCCAAAGCGGTGCTGTTCGTCCACAATGGCAAGGCCGAGATTTTTGAACACCACGCTGTCCGTCAGCACCGCATGGGTGCCAACCACCAGCCCGGCACGGCCATCCGCAATGGCGGCAAGGGCCACCCGCTTTTCGGCGGCTTTCATGCCACCCACCAGCAAGGTAACGTTGACGCCAAACGGCTCCAGGCGGTCGGCCAGGTTGGCGGCGTGCTGGCGGGCCAGAATTTCCGTTGGGGCCAGCATGGCGCTCTGCCAGCCATTTTGCGCGGCAAACCAGATGGCCGCAGCGGCCACCAGCGTTTTGCCGCTGCCCACATCGCCCTGCAGCAGACGGTTCATCGGGGTCTGGCCGCACAGATCATGGCAGATTTCTTCCGCCGAGCGGCGCTGTGCCCCGGTGGGTGCATAGGGCAGGCTGCGCCAGAACGGCGCAAGGTCCAGCTCCCGCATGGGAGCACCGGTAATTTTGCGGCCATGGCCCCGCATCAAAAATATGCCCAGCTGCAGGATATACAATTCTTCAAAGATCAAACGGCGGCGGGCGGCAGCGGCGTCCGCCGCGTCCCGCGGGGCATGGATGGCCCGCACAGCGTCCGCTTTGGGCGGCATGCGGTAGCGGGTCAGCAGCTCTGGCGGCAGCGGGTCATCCAGCTGGACCACATATTCCAGCGCCAGCTGGGCGCAGCGGGTCAGGCGGGCGGCGGGCAGCCCTTCGGTGCTTCCGTAAACCGGCAGCAGGGGCGCCGCAGCAACCTGGGCTTCGGTGCGCACAAGCGGGTGCAGGATTTCCCGCCGGGTCATCATGCCGCCAACGCGGCCCTCGAAATAATATTCGGTTCCAAGTTCCAGCTTTTCCGCCGCATAGGGCGCGTTGAACCAGGAAAGCGCCAGCATTCCCGTATCGTCCCCTGCCAGCACATGGGAGAGCATCCGCCCGCCTTTAATGCGCCGGTCCGGGTCCCGCTGCAGCACCGTTGCCTTTACACAGCAGTCCACATCAAACGGCGCTGATACTACCGTGTACGGCTGGGAATAATCAATATACCGCCGCGGATAGTGCAGCAGCAGATCCCGGATGGTATAAATGCCAAGCTTGGCAAACTTTTTGGCGTAAGCCGGGCCAACGCCTTTCAGGTATTGGATGTCGCTGTTGATATCCGGCACGGCTGCACCTCCTTCCGGTAGGGTTATAAACAAAGGACGAACATGCGTTTTGATGCACAAGTTCGTCCTTGAATGGTTTTGTCCGTTATGCCGGGATCATTCCACGCTGAGCATATAGTAGTAAACCGGCTGACCGCCATGGATATGGCTGACCTCCACGCTGGAGCCGCACTTGGACTGCACCAGTTCGGTGGTATGTTCGGCATCTTCCTCGCTGACTTCCGCACCGGAGATCACGGTGATGAACTGGCTGTCCTTTTTCTTCATGGAACGTGCCAGGCGGTAGGTCATCTTGGTAATGTCGCTGCCAGTGGCAACGATCTTACCGTTTTCCAGCGCCATGATCTCACCCTTACGGATGGGGCGGCCGTCAAACTCGCTGTCGCGGGCGGCATAGGTGATCAGGCCGGTAGCAACCTTTTCGGCGGCGGCCATCATGTTGACGGCGTTCTCCTCCGGGGCGACTTCGGGGTCAAAGTTCAGCATAGCGGTCATGCCCTGGGGCACGGTACGGGTAGGCAGAACCAGGACCTTGCGGTCAGCCAGCTTTTCTGCCTGTTCGGCAGCCATGATGATGTTTTTATTGTTGGGCAGCACCAGAACGGTCTTGGCGGGCACGCTCTGGATGGCAGCCAGGATATCCTCGGTTGCCGGGTTCATAGTCTGGCCGCCGGAAACAACAGCATCCACGCCCAGGTCCTCAAACACGGATTTCAGTCCATCGCCCGCTGCCACGGCAACAAAGCCATAGGCGCGGTCCGGGTCAACTGCAGCGTAAACAAAAGTTTCCTTTGCGCCGGTCTCGGCAGCCTTTTCCTCGGCTTCGGCCTGCTTTTCCAAGCCCTTGGCCTGCTTCTGGCGGGCCAGGAACTGCTCGTGCATGTTCTCGATCTTAAAATTGGTCAGGTAGCCATACTTGATGGCCTCGCTCAGCATCATGCCGGGGTCAGCCGTATGCACATGGCAGTTGGCCACATCGTCATCCTCGATCACAACAACAGAGTCGCCGTTGGATTCCAGGAAAGCACGCAGGCGGGTGATGCTTGCTCCGGGATCCTTATGGACCAGGAATTGGGTGCAGTAGCCGTTTTTGATATCCTCAACCTTCATCAGGTCGTCGGCAAACACGCCCTTGCCTGCTGCGCTGGAATCCAGCTTCGGCTTGGCGGCAACCTCGGCACCGGCAACGACCTCGCCGCCGTCAAACACCTGCTTCATGCCCTCAAACACCAGCATGATGCCCTGGCCGCCGGCATCCACAACGCCAGCCTTTTTCAGCACAGGCAGCAGGTTGGGGGTGTCCTCCAGAGCTTTCTGGCCAGCTTCGCACACGGTGGCCCACAGCTGCGGCACATCGTCGGTTTCAGCGGCAACGGCAGCCTCGGCAGCCAGGCGGGTAACGGTCAGGATGGTGCCCTCGGTGGGCTTCATGACCGCCTTGTAAGCAGCTTCCACGCCCATCTGCAGGGCTTTGGCCAGGTCAGCGGCCTCGGCATCGGTTTTACCGGCCAGCGCCTTGGAAAAACCGCGGAACAGCAGGCTGGTGATAACGCCGGAGTTGCCGCGCGCACCGCGCAGCATGGCGGAAGCAGCGCTCTTGCTGGCTTCGGCCACCGTGCAGGTATCCGGCATGGCGTTCAGCTCGCTCAAGGCCGCGCCGATCGTCATGCTCATATTGGTACCTGTATCACCATCCGGCACAGGGAAAACGTTCAGCTCGTCCACGCGGGTACGTTGATTTGCAATATTGTTGGCGCCGGAAATGATGGCGTCGCGCAGTGTCTTACCAGTAATCATTCTAACAGTTGCACCTCATTGTAATTTTTGGGGAAACAAGCCGCCGGGGCAAATGCCAACCGGGGCCCCCGCCGCTTTATTCGTCAATGATATCATCAACAAACACATCAATGCGGGCCACTTTCAGGCCGGTTGCATGTTCAACTTCATCTTTAACGCGGTGGGTAATGCTTTGCGTGATGGAAGCGATGTTCAGGCCATACCCCACTTTGATGTGCAGGGTGATGACCAGCCGCCCTTCCTGCTGGCTTACGGTAACGCCTTTTTCGGGCAGGGAGCCGTTGCGCAGCGCTTCGCGCACTGTGCTGGCGGCAGAGCTTTGGCCCATGGCGGCAATGCCGTAACAGTTTTTGGCAGCTTCGGCCACAAGGCCCGAGAAGTAATCATTCGTAAGCGAAATATGTCCCAAAGGATTCACTCGTGTGATCATTTGCGTTCCTCCCTATGGAATACAGATGAATTCCCAGCTTCGGGTTTAACCCTTTTGCCGGGT
>UMHV01061799.1_pt1 | contig 10718 bp, 7 predicted proteins | sample 1965621 | NCBI WGS metagenome assembly UMHV01 (sample SAMEA4836108, study PRJEB28245) | human gut metagenome | biome: gut microbiome; material: fecal sample | place: Denmark | collected 2008 | reverse complement strand
ACTCCTAACTCCTACTTCCTAACTTCTTCACCATTCTCCCCGTATTCAGCCCACAGGTCAGCAGGTTAGAGGCTGTCATGACCGCCAGAAAGCCCGGCATACCGTATTGCGGCATCAGCCACAAAATGCCTGCAATGCGCAAAATGGAATCCAGCACCGAATAGCGGAAGGTCGCCAGCTGCTCCCCCATGCCTTTTAAGATCGCATCCACCATGCTTTCCAGGTACATAAAGGGCGCCACAAAGCCCAGTACCTGCACATAGCGGCCCGCCTGGGCATCGTGATAGAGCAAAATGGCGGCATCCTTGCCAAACAGCACCAGCGCGGCCCCCACCAACAGCGAGAACCCACCCGTCAACCCCATGGCAAGCCGCACAAGGCGGCGCAGGGCAGCGGTATCCCGGGCGGTGTGGGCACGGGTGATCTCCGGCATCAGCAGGCCGGAAAGTGCCGCCAGCACCGAGAACGGAAAAAAGATAAGCGGCAGTGCCATGCCTTTTAAGGAACCATACTGCGCCACGGCTTCGGCGCGGGTGCCAAGGTAAGCGGCAAGACAGGCGGGGATCAGCACGCTTTCCCCTGCCTGCAAAACGCTGGCCACCAACCGGCTGCCGGTCACGGGCAGCACAATTTCCCACAGCTCCCGGCTGGTATAGCCGCGGGGCGGGTCATCGGCGCATGGGCGGAAGCTCGGTTCCTGCCGGGCAAACAGCACCATAATGCCGCAGGAGACCGCCTCGCTGACAGTATTGCCGATGAGCACCGCACAGCAAGCGTAAGCCGCGCCCCAGTGAGCCAGCTTTACCAGCGCCAATGCGGCCACGGCCATCCGCACGGTCTGCTCCACCAGTTGGGCAATGATATTCGGTTCCACCCTTCGCCGCGCCAAAAAGCACCCCCGCAGCGCCCCGGCCGCCGCAATAAACGGCAGGCTGGGGGCCAGCGTACACAGCCCCAGCTCCGCGCGGGAATCATGCAGGGCAAAGCGGGCCAAAGGGTCCGCCAGCGCCAGCTGCGCCAGCATGGCGGCGGTGCCCAATACGGCCGCTGTTGCCGCAAGGCTGCGCAGCGTCGGGGCCATGCCGCGCCCACGGGTCAGGCACTGCGCACCCAGCCGTGTGGACGCCACATTGATGCCCGCCGAAGCCAGCGAAACAAACACCATATAGACGGATAAGATCAGCTGGTACAGGCCCATACCCTCCGGCCCCAGGCACGCAGCCACAAACACCCGGAACACCATGCCCAGCGCCCGCAGCGCAAAGCCCGCCACTGTCAGCAGTGCTGCATTTTTCAGATAGGTTTTCCCCCGCAGTGCCGTTTTTGCCGCCCCCTTTGCCCGTATAAAGCCAGTATATTCTGCATTGCTGCGGTTTATGGCAGAGTTCTATGAAGAAGTATCACCCATACAATTCGGACATTTTTGCTGGTTTGGCGTGCTATTCGTTTTGATAGTACTTGCATTTTGTGCTCTGACGCGGTACACTAATAAAGTGCGGCCCATGCCGCAAAACGGAGAACGGTGCCGAAGCGGGGCAGTTGCAGCGCCCCGCCCGGCACAGATAAAAGGAGCTATATCCACATGAGTGAAGCATGTACCCACGATTGCAGCAACTGCCACGCTGACTGTTCCAGCCGTGCGCCGCAGCATGAACCGCCGCACGCAAAAAGCCACATCAAAAAAGTGATCGGCGTTGTTTCCGGCAAGGGCGGCGTTGGCAAAAGCATGACCAGCGCCATGATGGCTGTTTCCATGCGCCGCAAAGGCTACAAGGTCGGCGTGCTGGATGCTGACATTACCGGCCCTTCCATCCCCAAATTGTTCGGCGTTCATGGCCCGGCCATGGGCACCGAGGACGGCATCAACCCGGTGGAAAGCCACACCGGCATCAAGATCATGTCCATCAACCTGCTGCTGGAAGATGAGGAAGCCCCCGTTGTGTGGCGCGGCCCCGTGATTGCCGGTGCGGTCAAGCAGTTCTGGCAGGAAGTGATCTGGGACGACGTTGACTTTTTGTTTGTCGATATGCCTCCGGGAACCGGCGATGTGCCGCTGACCGTGTTCCAGACCCTGCCGGTAGACGGCATCATTATTGTATCCAGTCCGCAGGAGCTGGTCGGCATGATCGTTGGCAAGGCTGTGCAGATGGCCGAAATGATGAAGGTTCCCATCCTTGGCATTGTGGAAAACATGAGCTATGTGCTCTGCCCGGACTGCGGCAAGCATATCAACGTGTTTGGCGACAGCCATGTGGACGAGACCGGCAAGAAGTACCACCTGCCCGTGCTGGCCAAAATGCCGCTGAACCCCGAATTTGCCAAAGAGGCGGACGCCGGCATGATTGAAACCTTTGCTGGGGATTATCTGGACGGCGCAGCAGACGCTGTAGCCAAGCTGCTGAAGTAACTTTTTTATTTTGGAATCCGGGCCCCATGCCCCGTTTGCAGCCTGTGTGGGGCATGCCCCTGAAAAATTTATCCATACAGGAGGAAACACATTATGAAAAAGTTCCTGGAAGAGTTCAAAGCTTTTGCCCTGAAAGGCAACATGATGGACATGGCCATCGGTGTTCTCATCGGCGGCGCATTCTCCACGCTGGTCACTTCTTTGACGGACAACATCATCAACCCCATCATTGGCATTTTGTTCCAGACAGATTTCAGTGATGTTGTGCTGCACCTGCCGTTTGACATCAACCTGGGCATCGGTGCATTCATCTCTGCCGTCATTAACTTTATCATTCTGGCATTCGTTCTGTTCTGTATACTGAAAGCCATGAACAAGCTCATGGACCTGGGCAAGCATGAAGAAGAAAAGCCCGCCGAGCCGGAAGCCCCTAAGGCCCCGACGCAGGAGGAGCTGCTGACCGAGATCCTGGCTGTTTTGAAAGAGCAGCAGGCTGCAAACGGCAAATAACACACCGTTTTGCCCGGCAGTTATTGCCGCAGCTTAATTTTATTAAGTTTGGTCCTTGTAAAGCAAAGCAAATAAGGTTTTTGCGTTAATTTCATAAAAATCTTTTGCTTGATAATTGCCATTCCCCTACTGGTGTGGTATAGTACATATAAGAACAAAGACGTTCCCACAAACGGGTTAGTGTACCCGTTGGGGAACGTCTTTTTTCGTATCTATGCCAGGGTGGGAAATGTGCGTTCCCGCCCGGCCCCGCAGGAAATTACGGGAAGGAGCAAAAAACGGATGGAAAACTTTACAGAGCGCAAGGCCCCCGCCGGGCTGTATGATCCGCGGTTTGAACATGACAACTGCGGCATTGGTGCAGTTGTGGATATCAAGGGCCGCAAAACCCACAAAACGATCGACGATGCTTTGCAGATCGTGGAGCACCTGGAACACCGTGCCGGTAAGGATGCCGAAGGCAAAACCGGCGATGGTGTCGGTATCCTGCTGCAGATCGGCCACAAGTTCTTCAAAAAAGCTGCCGAAGAAGCCGGCATTACGCTGGGCAACGAGCGTGACTACGGCATTGGCATGTTCTTTTTCCCGCAGGAAGAGTTGAACCGCAACCAGGACAAAAAGCTGTTTGAGATCATCTGCAAAAAAGAGGGGCTCAACTTCCTTGGCTGGCGCGAAGTGCCCACCTGCCCGGAAATTTTGGGCCACAAGGCACGTTCCTGCATGCCCAGCATCTGGCAGGCATTTGTGGAACGCCCGGCCCGCGTAAAGCCCGGCATTGACTTTGACCGCAAGCTTTATGTTGCCCGCCGCGTGTTTGAACAGTCCAGCCAGGATACTTATGTGTGCAGTCTTTCCAGCCGCACCATTGTGTACAAGGGCATGTTCCTGGTTAAAGAACTGCGCCTGTTCTATCCCGATTTGCAGAGCGAAGATTATGAATCTGCCATCGGCATGGTGCACAGCCGTTTTTCTACCAACACGGCACCCAGCTGGAACCGCGCCCACCCCAACCGCTTTATCCTGCATAACGGCGAGATCAACACCATCCGCGGCAACGTGGATACCATGCTGGCCCGCGAGGAAACCATTGGTTCCAACTACCTGAAAGAGGATATGACCAAGGTTCTGCCCATTGTGAACCAGGGTGGTTCCGACTCCGCCATGCTGGATAACACGCTGGAGTTTATGGTTATGAACGGCATGGAGCTGCCGCTGGCTGTTATGGTCACTATCCCCGAACCGTGGGAAAACAACCATAGTATGGACCCCAAAAAGCGTGCGTTCTATCAGTATTACGCCACCATGCTGGAACCGTGGGACGGCCCTGCTTCCATCCTGTTCAGTGACGGCGATGTGATGGGCGCTGTGCTGGATCGCAACGGTCTGCGCCCCAGCCGCTACTATATCACCAAAGACGGCCGCCTGATCCTTTCCAGTGAGGTCGGCGTGCTGGATATTCCCGCCGAAGAAATCGTGCGCAAGGACCGCCTGCGCCCCGGCAAAATGCTGTTGGTGGATACCACCAGGGGTGAGCTGGTGGACGACGAAAGCCTGAAAGCCGATTACGCCAGCCGCGAGCCTTACGGCGAATGGCTGGACCGCAACCTGGTCAACCTGGCCGACCTGAAGATCCCCAACGAGCGCGTACCCAGCCACGAGCATGACGAGCTGGTGCGGCTGCAGAAAGCATTCGGCTACCAGTACGAGGATGTTTCCACCATGATCCTGCCGATGGCAAAGAACGGCGCAGAGCCTGCCGGTGCCATGGGCAGCGATACCCCGCTGGCCGTTTTGAGCCACACCCATCCCCCGCTGTTTGAGTATTTTAAGCAGATGTTTGCCCAGGTCACCAACCCGCCCATCGACGCCCTGCGCGAGAAGGTTGTGACCTCCACCACCGTATACGTTGGCGCACAGGGCAACCTGTTGGAAGAGGACGCCGAGAACTGCAAGGTGCTGAAAATCACCAACCCCATTTTGACCGAAACCGACCTGATGAAGATCAAGGCCATGAAGGTTCCCGGCTTTAAGGTGGAAACCATCTCCATCTGCTACTATAAGAACACCGACCTGGAAAAGGCCATTGACCGCCTGTTCGTTGATGTGGACCGCGCCTACCGCGATGGTGCCAACATCCTGATTTTGTCTGACCGCGAAATTGATGAGTACCATGTCGCCATCCCCAGCCTTCTGGCTGTGGGCGCAGTTTCCAAGTATCTGGTTCGTACCCGCAAGCGCACCGCCATGGCCCTGATCCTGGAAAGCGGTGAGCCCCGCAAGGTTCATGATTTTGCCACCCTGCTGGGCTACGGTGCCTGCGCCATCAACCCCTATCTGGCACAGGAGACCATCGGCGAGCTGATCAATGAGGGTCTGCTGGACAAAGATTACTATGCCGCCGTGAACGACTACAATAAAGCCGTTCTGGCCGGCATCGTCAAGATTGCCTCCAAGATGGGCATTTCCACCATCCAGTCCTACCAGGGCAGCCAGATTTTTGAAGCGCTGGGTCTGAGCAACGAGGTAGTGGATAAGTACTTTACCAACACCGTCAGCCGTGTGGGCGGCATTACCATCCGCGACATCCAGAACGACCTGGAAGCCCGCCACAAGCAGGCATTCGACCCTCTGGGCCTGGATATCAGCATGGAGCTGACCAGCCTGGGTGAGCACAAGCTCCGCAGCGGCAAGCTGGCCGAAGATCATCTGTACAACCCGCTGACCATCCACCTGCTGCAGCAGGCCTGCTGGACCGGCGATTACAACAAGTTCAAGGCTTACACCGATGCCGTGAACGCCGAGGGCGGCGATGCCATGCACCTGCGCAGCCTGCTGGACTTCAATTATCCTGACGCCGGTATCCCGCTGGACGAAGTGGAAAGCGTGGATTCCATCGTACACCGCTTCAAGACCGCTGCCATGAGCTATGGCGCCCTTTCTGAGGAAGCCCACGAGTGCATGGCCGTTGCCATGAACCGCATCGGCGGCAAGAGCAACACCGGCGAAGGCGGCGAAGCCGAAGACCGTTTTGGCACCGAGCGCAACAGCGCTATCAAGCAGGTGGCATCCGCCCGTTTTGGTGTGACCAGCAAGTATCTGGTTTCCGCCAGTGAGATTCAGATCAAGATGGCACAGGGCGCAAAGCCCGGCGAGGGCGGCCAGCTGCCCGGCGGCAAGGTTTACCCCTGGGTTGCCAAGACCCGCCACTCCACCACCGGCGTGGGCCTGATCTCTCCCCCGCCGCACCATGATATCTACTCCATTGAGGACCTGGCCCAGCTGATCTATGACCTGAAATGCTCCAACCGCAAGGCTGCCATCAACGTCAAGCTGGTCAGCGAAGCCGGTGTTGGCACCATTGCCGCCGGCGTTGCCAAGGCCGGCGCCGAAGTGATTTTGATTTCCGGTTTTGACGGCGGTACCGGCGCTGCACCGCGCAACTCCATCCACAATGCGGGCCTGCCGTGGGAGCTGGGCCTTGCCGAAGCACACCAGAGCCTGATCATGAACGGCCTGCGCTCCCGCGTGCGCATTGAAGCTGACAGCAAGCTGATGAGCGGCCGCGATGTGGCCATTGCCGCCATGCTGGGCGCTGAAGAGTTCGGCTTTGGCACCGGCCCGCTGGTTGCCATGGGCTGCGTGATGATGCGCGTGTGCAACCTGGATACCTGCCCCATGGGCATCTGCACCCAGAACCCCGAGCTGCGCAAGCGCTTTAAGGGCAAGCCGGAATACATCATCAACTTTATGCGCTTTATGGCCGAGGATCTGCGCGAATACATGGCCCGCCTGGGCGTGCATACCGTGGATGAACTGGTTGGCCGCACCGACCTGCTGAAAGTCAAGGATGCCCCGGCTGGTTCCCGCGCAAGCGAGATGAACCTGACTGCCCTGTTGAAAAACCCGCTGGTGGAAAACAGCAGCGTACACTTCAACGCCAAGGATGTTTACAACTTCGGCCTGGAAAAAACGCCGGATATGCGCGTGCTGATGAAGAAGTTCAAGAAGAGCTTTGACATGGCAGAGCCCAAGCCGATGACCGTTGAACTGGAAGTTGGCAACACTGACCGCGCGTTCGGCACGATTTTTGGCAGTGAGATCACCCGCAAGTTTGGCAATACCCTGCCGGAAGATACCTTCCATGTGATCTGCAACGGGTACGGCGGCCAGAGCTTTGGTGCCTTTATCCCCGCTGGCCTGACCTTGGAACTGGTTGGCGATTCCAACGACTATATGGGCAAGGGCCTTTCCGGCGGCAAGCTGATCGTTTACCCGCCCAAGGATGTCACCTATGACCGCAGCGAGAACATTGTCATTGGCAACGTTGCCCTGTACGGTGCAACCGCTGGTAAAGCGTTCATCAACGGTGTGGCTGGCGAGCGTTTCTGCGTGCGCAACTCCGGCGCTACCGCTGTTGTGGAAGGCGTTGGCGACCACGGCTGCGAATATATGACCGGCGGCACCGTGGTGGTGCTGGGCAAGACCGGCAAAAACTTTGCAGCCGGCATGAGCGGCGGCATCGCCTATGTGCTGGATGAGGACTGGGATTTCTACACCCGCGTCAACAAGGATATGGTCAGCCTGGAGCCGGTGGAACACAAGTATGATGTTTCGCTGCTGAAGGATTTGATCCGCGAGCATGTGGAAGCCACCGGCTCCCCCCGCGGCAAGGAAATCCTGGATAACTTTGGCGAGTATCTGCCCAAGTTCAAAAAGGTCCTGCCCCATGACTATGACAAGATGCTGCGCCTGATTGCCCAGATGGAAGAAAAAGGCGAGGACAGCGAGCAGGCACAGATCGAAGCGTTCTATGCAATGAAGAACGCTGCTAACAAATAAGGGAGGCGCAAACGATGGGAAAACCGACAGGATTTATGGAAATTGCCCGGCAGACCAGCACGGAGCTGCCGCCCGAAGAACGCATTCAGAACTTTAACGAATTTCACATCCCGCTGCCGCAGGATGAACAGCAGGCGCAGGGTGCCCGCTGTATGGATTGCGGCGTACCGTTCTGCCAGGCTGGCATGATGATTGGCGGCATGGCAAGCGGTTGCCCGCTGAACAACCTGATCCCCGAATGGAACGACCTGGTCTACCAGGGCAAGTGGGATCTGGCTGTACATCGCCTGCGCGCCACCAACCGCTTCCCGGAGTTTACCAGCCGGGTATGCCCCGCTCTGTGCGAAGCTGCCTGCACCTGCGGCTACACCACCGGCAGCCCTGTTACCGTGAAGGAGAACGAGCACGCCATTGTAGAATATGGCTATGAATCCGGCCTGCTGGCCGCCTGCCCGCCCCCGACCCGCACCGGCAAAACCGTTGCCGTGGTAGGTGCCGGCCCTGCCGGCCTTGCGGTTGCCGATTACCTGAACAAGCGCGGCCACAAAGTGACCGTATACGAGCGTGAGGACCGCGTGGGCGGCCTGCTGATGTACGGCATCCCCAATATGAAGCTGGAAAAGCAGGTCATCGACCGCCGCGTGAACATTATGAAGGCCGAGGGCATTGACTTTGTAACCTGCGCCGATGTTGGCGGCAGCACCCCTGCCCAGGATGTGCTGGATGCACACGATGCCGTTGTGCTGGCCTGCGGTGCCAAGCAGGCGCGCGACATCAACGCCCCGGGGCGCGATGCACAGGGCATCTACTTTGCCGTGGATTACCTGACCAGCGTGACCCGCAGCCTGCTGGATTCCGGCTTTTCCGATGGCAAGGCCGTGAGTGCCAAGGACAAAAAGGTGTTGGTCATCGGCGGCGGCGATACCGGCAACGACTGTGTCGGCACCGCCATCCGCCAGGGCTGCACAAGCGTGACCCAGCTGGAAATGATGCCCTGCCCGCCCACAGAACGCACCGCCGCCAACGCCTGGCCCGAATGGCCCAAGGTGCTGAAAACCGATTACGGCCAGCAGGAAGCCATTGCCGTGTTTGGCAGCGACCCGCGCATTTACCAGACCACGGTCAAAGAGTTCTATAAGGACGAAGCCGGTCAGGTTTGCGGTGCGCTGATTGCCAAGCTGGAAAGCAAAGTGGTGGATGAAGCCACCGGCCGCCGCGCCATGGTGCCCACCGGCGAAGAATTTGCCATCGAGTGCGACCTGGTGCTGATTGCCGCCGGTTTTACCGGCTGCCAGCCCTATGTGGCCGAAGCGTTTGGCGTTGACCTGACCAAGCGCGGCACCGTTGCCGATACTAAGTACGCCACCAACGTGCCCCATGTATTTACCTGCGGCGATATGCGCCGCGGCCAGAGCCTTGTTGTTTGGGCCCTGCGCGAAGGCCGCGATGCCGCCGCCGAGGTGGATAAGAGCCTGATGGGCTACACCAACCTGTAACAAGCCATTTTCTTAACATCCGTTTTATAATAGACAGCAGCCCCCGTACCGATGTGCGCACAAAATCATCGGTGCGGGGGCTGCTGCTTTAGATTTTATTATGGCTTCAGGTCATTTATCCTTATTGTCCTTGTGGAACGCCACATAGAAGCAGAGGATGAGCCCCGCGCACATGGCCGCTGTGGAGATGATGAACGGCACCAGCGTTTGGGTACCCAAAAAGCTGCCCAGCAGGCCGTTAATGCCATTATAGTTCCAGGGGTTCATAACGGCATAGATAAAGCAGAACGAAGAAAACACAAGGCCAACCAACGTCAGCAGCAGGCCGCATAACAGTTTGGGTGCCATGGTTTTCCCTCCTCTTCATAATACACCGTCATATTTTATTTTCTGTTCTTGCAACCATCAATGTCTCGCTTACCGAGCCGCTGATGGTTGATCTCACAGCATTTTATCCAGCAGCGGCCAAAGCGCCTGGGTGTTGGCGTTGAACTGGGGGTAAAAATCATCCTGGATGGAATAATCAAAATACAGGGCGCGTGCAATGCGGCGGGCGGCGGGCAGGTAGCGCGGGTTTTCGCGTCCGCCTGCCTGCTGCAGCTTATCCGAAAGCTGGGTACACACCACAGCCCACCGGGCGTCAATCCCGGCGCGCGCGGTGATGGCGGCATCGTCCAGGTAATTTTGCAGGGTGCGCTGTTCCTGCGCGGATACGCGGGCACCGCACAATGGCAGCTGCACGTAATATTCCATGGCGGCTGTTGCCGGGTCAATGGCCTGGCCCAGCGGGTAAAGAGCGCAGGCCAGCGGGCGGGCGGCGTGGATGGTGCAGGCATCGGCCTCAAAAAAGGGGCAGTTGCCTGTGCGGGCATTGGGGCGCAGCACCACGGCAGACAAAAGGGTCTGCGGGGCAAACTCCTGCTTGCAAAAAGCATCCGCCGTCAAGCGCGGGGGCAGGCCCAGGCGGCGGGCAATGCGGTACAGGTCATAACCGGAAAGCACCAGGTCCCGCCGGTTACGGCAGCAGTCCCCGCAGCCTGCACAGACAAAGTCAAATGGCTCCCCTGCCGCCAGCCGCGGGCACTGGGCCAGCGCAGCGGCAGATTCGGCACGGCCCGGTTCTGTCACAGGCGCACCTCCAGTGGGGTCTGTTCGCCATCCGCCATGGCACGCACAGCCTTAAAGGCGCTTTCCACCATGCTGGCCACGTTCACATCGGTATAAAACGCGGTGTGCGGGGTAAAGATCACATTCGGGAAGCTGCGCAGCATGGCAAGTTCGCGGTTCTGCAACGCATCGCCCATGTGGTTAAAGTAGAACAAGCCGTTCTCATTTTCCACAACGTCCAGGCCGGCTGCGCCGATCTTGCCGCTTTCCAGCCCGTTTATCAGCGCTTCCGGGTCAATCAGGGTGCCGCGGGCTGTGTTGATCAGCACAACGCCGTTTTTCATCTTGGCAATAGCGTT
>UMHV01002249.1_pt1 | contig 10739 bp, 9 predicted proteins | sample 1965621 | NCBI WGS metagenome assembly UMHV01 (sample SAMEA4836108, study PRJEB28245) | human gut metagenome | biome: gut microbiome; material: fecal sample | place: Denmark | collected 2008 | reverse complement strand
GAAACCGGAGTTTCGGACGCTTCTCAAGACCGTTACTTGAGGATACATTTGCCATAATTATTTGCCCTCCACATCAAAGGGGAAATCAAGTCCCAGCTCATCGAAAAACGGTTTCAGTTGTGCGTCGATGCCTTTGATCTCAGCCTGAATATTGCGGATTTCTGCTGCAACAGCATTGAGGTCGATTTCCTCTTCCGGCTCAAAGGTATCAACATAGCGAGGAATGTTCAGATTGAATCCGTTCTCTTCAATCTCCTGCATAGTGGCAACATGGGCGTACTTATCGACATCCACACGATGCTCGTAGGTTTCGACGATCTTATCAATGTCGCACTCACGGAGGATATTCTGATTCTTTCCGGCTTCAAAGTCGTTGGACGCATCAATGAAGAGAATGTTATCCGAATTGCCGTTGCGCTCCCTCTTGAGGACAAGAACACATACCGGAATGCCCGTGCCAAAGAAGAGGTTGGCAGGAAGACCGATAACAGCATCCAGCACATTCAGCTTTTGGATCAGGTGCTTACGGATCACTTCTTCGGCTGCACCACGGAACAGAACGCCGTGAGGCAGCAGAACAACAGCTCGTCCGTCTTCATCCATGTGGTAAACCATGTGCTGCACAAAAGCAAAGTCAGCCTTGCTCTTAGGCGCAAGTTTGCCGTATTCATTGAAACGCTCGTCCTCCATGAAGTGCATATCAGCAGACCAATTTGCAGAATAAGGAGGATTTGCAACCTGAACACGGAACTTCATGTCTCCGAAGTAGTCATGCTCAAGCGTATCGCCATTGTAGATATTGAAGTTACGATACGGGATGCCGCGAAGGATCATGTTCATTCGGGCAAGGTTATAGGTAGTCGAGGTCAATTCCTGACCGTAGTAGTTACGCACATTTGCATAGTTCTTGAGGCGAAGCAGCAGAGAGCCGGAACCGCAAGTCGGATCGGCTGCGTCCTTAACATCGGTCAAGCCAAGACAAGCAAGGCGGCACAGCAGCTCGGCAGGACCCGAAGGCGTATAGAACTCACCGGCTTTCTTACCGGCTGTGGCAGCGAACTGACCGATCAGGTACTCGTAGGCATTGCCTAACACATCAATCTTCGTGTCATCCACGCTGAAATTGATCTCGTCCAGCGAAGCAATGATTTTCGCCATGACAGCACTTCTGTCTTTAACGGTATGCCCCAGCTTCGTAGAATCGAGCTGCATATCGGAGAACAATCCGTCAAAGTCTTCCTGCGAATCGTTGCCGATAGTGGATTCCATCAGAGCGTTGATTGCTTTCTGCAAGAACTCAATGTCAAAGGAACGGTTCTCAACCATCTTGACCATCTTGCGGAACAAATACTCCGGTTCGATGATGTAACCGAGGTCACGCAGAGCCTCTTCTGCGATGGCAGCCTTGTATTCATCGTCATTCCAAGCATCCTTGTAGCTGATATTATCGTCTTTGAGAAGATTAACCATGTACTTCTCGGTCTTGTCGGAAAGATAGTAATAGAAGATCATGCCCAAGATATAGTTCTTGAACTCGTATGCCTCCATGTTACCTCTCAGGGCATTTGCCATCGCCCATAGTTTGTTGCAAAGCTCTTTCTGGTGAGCCTGAATAGAATTATCCATTGTTCTCTCTCCTTATTGGTATTTCTCGGTGTGCTGCCGGATAAATTCGACGATCCGGTTGACCAAAGACCTCTTCTTGAGCAGCGGCATGGGCTTCTCAATACGGTCACGGATGTTTCCTGCATCCATTGTGCCGGAGAACTCATACTCAGAGATGATGTCCGTAAGCATGGAAGAATCAATATCCTCAGTCTTTGCGAAAGCAACGATCTCTTCTCGTTTCGCTTCATTTTCAAAGTCGTTGTATGCAGCGTCAATCTCATCCGCACTTTCAAGACCAACAACGACACGATCCAAGAACGCTTGAAGAATTTCAACCTTGCGAAGCAACTGCGGATTGTCCGTCCTGCTCAATTCTTCCTTGATGTGCTTGATGTCGTAGTCCTTCTGCTTCTTGTCATCAAAGTGGATGTTGCGTATCAAGTTCATGATATAGGCAACATTGATACGGTCACTCTCCATGATCTCAATGCAGAAGTCCACATCATTCAGGACAGATACGACTTCTCGATCAGTTTTTTGCCGGGAGTAAAGCATCAGATACTTGCTCTTGTAGTCCTGATACTCCTGCTCGGACATGATGAGCGCATCCTGATCAAAGCTGAACTCAATGAATGTCTGCAAAGATTGGAGGTATTTTGTCAGCTCACGGAAAGTGATGACAAATTTCTTTTGGTCATCCTCGCTCTGCATGGTATCGACGGACTCAGGGTAGAGTGCCACTTCCTTGAGCTTCATAACCATTTCATTGAACTTCTCAACAAAATACTGATAGCCCGGAACGACAATGCCGGAGGTGTCCTGGCTCTTGGAGAAGAGCGTCAGCGCATCATCTGTCCGTTTCTTTAGGTTGCGGTAGCAAATGATGATACCAAACGGTTTGGTTTCTTTCTCGACACGGTTCGTGCGAGAATAGGCTTGCAGCAGATCATGATACTTCAAATCCTTGTCCACATACAGCACGGAGAGCTGCTTGCTGTCAAAGCCGGTCAGGAACATATTTACGACAATGAGAATGTCCAGAGACTTCGTTTTCTTGCCTTTGACACGATCTGAAATATCCTTGTGATACGCAGAGAAGGTGTCGGTAGAGAAATTCGTGCCGTACATCTCATTATAATCCTTGATGATACGCTCCAAGGCATCCCGGCTATGCTCGTCCTTGCCCTCGGCATCTTCGTTCTGTCCATAGGAGAAGATACCGCTGATGTTCAGATCGTGTTTGATCTTCTTGAAGATGTCGTAGTATTTGACAAGAGCTTCAATAGAGGAAACAGCAAAGATAGCCGTGTACTGACCATTTCTCGTTTTAGCTTTGTGGTTCTGGACGATGTGGTTTGCAATGAGGGACATTCTCTCATCCGACATATAGAGTTCGCCAACATCAATCGCGTCAGCCAATGTCGGATCGTCCCAGTCAAAATCGCCTTCCATCGTCTTTATGTACTCAATATGGAAACCGAGGACATTGTTATCGAAGATAGCATCCTTGATCAGATAGTTATGCAAACATTCCCCAAACAGCATTTCGGTGGTCTGCGTGATCTTGCCCTCCGTCTTTCCGTTCACTTCAAAACGGGGCGTACCGGTAAAGCCAAAGAACTGCGCTTTCTTGAAATGCCGAACAATATCCTTGTGCATATCTCCGAACTGGCTGCGGTGGCATTCGTCAATGATGAAGACAACCTTTTCGTCACGGTATGCGTCCATTACCTTTTCGTATTGAGGACGCTTAACGGCATTTGCCATCTTCTGCATCGTTGTGACAATGAGCTGCCGGTTCTTATCCTTCATTTGCCGCACAAGAATGTCTGTGCGATCTGTGACATCAACAGAGCCAGCCTCAAACTTGTTAAACTCTTCGGTGGTCTGAGAGTCCAAGTCCTTACGGTCAACAAGGAAGATAACCTTCTTGATATTCGGATTGGCTGCGAGAATCTGAGCAGTCTTAAAGGATGTCAGCGTCTTTCCTGCGCCGGTGGTATGCCAGATATAAGCATTGCGATTTGTGAGCGTAGCCTGTCTTATAAGGGCTTCTACGGCATACACCTGATAGGGGCGCATAACCATCAGAATCTTATCCGTATCGTTCAAAATGGTATAGCGTGTCAACATCTTGATGATGTGATCCCTTGCCAAAAAAGAGATTGAGAAGTCCTTCAGGTTGGTAATACGGATGTTGTTGAAATCCGTCCAGAAGAAGGCAAGGCTATACATCAAGTCCCTGTCGGAGTTGGCGAAGTATTTGGTATCAACGCCGTTGGAGACAATGAAAAGCTGAATGAAGTGATATAGCCCGTTATAGGAGTGCTTCTTATAGCGCATGACTTGATTGACCGCCTCTCGAATGTCAATCCCCCTGCGCTTTAACTCGACCTGAATCAACGGCAAGCCATTCACAAGAATCGTTACATCATAGCGGTTGACATACTTGCCTACAACCGTTGTCTGATGTGTGACTTGGAAGATATTCTTGGTGTGATCCTGATCGAAGAAGGAAAGGTAAACCTTCGTCCCGTCCTCACGCTCAAGGACAAACTTGTCTCTCAGAATTTTTGCGCTCTGGAACACGGACTTTCCAAGCATGAGGTTAAAGATACGCTCCCACTCTTTATCGGTGATAGGCGTATCAAGTTTGGGCGCATTGAAGGCTTCAAACTGAACTTTGAAGTTCTCCACCAATGCGTCATAATCAGGAATATCGACTGTGCTGTATTCCTGCTTGTTTAGCTGCTCTATGAATTGCTGCTCAAGAGCCGCTTCGCTCTGGTATGCCATATCTTCATCTCCAATACTTGAGGATCATTTTTGGTTGCCAACCGATCCTCATTTTATTCTATCACGGCTACTGTCCGATATATCGGACTCATTTTCGTCTTATTTCCAATGTCACATCGCCATTATCCGCAATGGACATTTGCATCGTTTTCAAATACTTGTCCACAAACTGTTTCTGTTCCGAAGAACTCATTTCAATTCGAGTCGCTCTTAACGCCTCTGTGAACATCTCGTAGATATTCAACCGCACCGCCTGATCTATGTAATGATACATCTCTTTGAACAGTGCGCCGATCTTAATATCCTCTGCATTGCCGGAGTAGAAGTCATCAATGTAGCAATAGAATATACCGGCATTGACAAGTGCATTCTTCAAATCCGGTCCGCAGTTTTCGCGCTCTATCATGACAAGGAACCGAGCCTCCGGTAAAGAAGAAATCAGTCCCCAATAGTCGGAGTCGCTGGACACCAAAATAAAGGAATCCACATTGTTTTTGTAATGCTCCTGACAAGTTCGGGCAATCAGCATCACATCGACCAGAGACTTGTTCTGCTTTACCCGTTCGGTCATCATGTGTTCGACCGGGATGTGGGTAAAACTATCCAGAATACGCCAAGCAGATGCACTATGCACATCATCAAACAGGATGATGGATGCTATCTTCTGTGTGTACTGATAGTCAAGATTCTTGAGCGTAGCGCAGAGCTTGTACGGATCAGAGTTTTCACAATCTACCACTACGACAACCTTTTCGCTGCTACCAATAAACTCGTAGATGCTTCCTTTAATGTAACTTCCAGCATCAGAAACTTTACTGTACTCTGTAAAGTAGTCACCGTTCATTTGATAAAGCAGCGTCACGAATTTTTTATCGTTATAGAGCAGATTACCGACATCCTCCGGTTCCCAGTTTATATACATCTGGTAAGGATAAAAGAGCAAATGAGCGTAATAAATATCTGCTGCTGCTTTTGTCCCTTCCTCTTTCAAGCCATCTGGCATGAGAAAGAGGTTTTTTACATACAGCCAATTCAGCCAAAGAGGAAATAGCTTCTTGCAATTATTGATCCGATCAGAAATCAGCTTGTTTATCTCAACGATATGCTGACTTAGCTTCGTGCTGGACTTCTTTATAAAACTAATGCCATCCGCATTTAGTTGTTGAAGGCTATCCTGCGGCACATATTCCGGCATACTGCTGATTGAGAGATAACTAAACTTCATGCGCTCGTTGATATGCTTGAAGTTTCTTTCAATCGCTGTCCTTATGATACACAAATGACGGATTATCCGTGCCGTTTTGTCTGCATCAAGTTTTTCGTATATCTCTATTTTGGGTGCTTCATGCTCATTATCAAAAATTCGTTTCGGAACACCAATCAAATATGCAACCTTAGAAACAATTTCATAGGTGCTGTCTTTGTAGGTGACTCGATCATCTGTGGGAAACGCCTCCGCTTCAACGAGGGCATTTTTCTCAGTCACAGCATTCTCAAGGACATCCATATATGCTCCTTTCGCTGAGGTATTTTTCTCTACCTATAACAGAATAGCCGCACGAAAACTCGGACCTACTTCTTGCCCGTTCGCACAGCTTCACATATATCTCCAATGTCACAATTCAAATAGTCGCAAATGCGCAGCAGAACAGAGAGAGCTACATCCTCGTTCTTATTGAGCTTACTCATCGTGCCAGGAGACAGCTCTATATCCTTGCGTAAAGTTGATTTTGGGATCTCTCTTTCGATGAGCATGACCCATAATTTCTTATAGCTTATCTTCATAAAAGCACCTCTCTCAAACGCTTATAGTGAGACTCATTATATTATACACCAAACGCTTCAAATTTTCAATACGATGCTCCAAAAATTCAAAATATATTTCAAGTTCATGGAGCGCATTACGAAGAAGAAAGCCTGAGCCGATTTATTCATACGGCTCAGGCTTTGGTGGTTATTCCAACTCGCTACTTTTGGCTTTTTCATGCTCCTGTGAAAGCGTTGGACTGAGGAAATCATCGACATTTGCCTTCATGGTATCAATCACTTTAGCCTCTTTTTTGAGCCTTGCTCGTTCGTCGTAGAGACGCTGCTGCTCTTCCAAAAGGCGTTGCTGCTCGGCTTGCAGAGACTTCATACTTGGAAGTTTTTCACCGTCTTGCATAGCAAGCAATGTACTCTTTGCTGCTTCAAAAACGACAAGCTCTGCCTCGTGCGCAGCTCGAAAACTCTGCTTGTTCTTCGTCTTTGAGTAGGCATCATAGACCGGCTTGAGCTTTTGATAGGTTGAGATATTCTTGATAAGCGGCTGCACCTTTCGGAGCTGCGCTTCAACGACTTTCAAGTCAGCGCCGGTACGCTCATAAGAACTATGAATGTCTTCGACTTTCTTTTCAAGATCGGCATATTGAAGCAGCTCGTTCTCAGTGAGGTAGTTTAGCGTTCTGGCGGCTTCTTTGAGGATCTTAATCTTCATAGAATGCTCAAAGCCCTTGCTGTCGATCTGCTTAATTCTGTTTTGAATATCGCTGATGAGAGAGATGTTCTTCCTACCGTTCTGCATCTGCCGTCTGCGGGCATTGCGTCCTTGAATGCGTTCCTTGATCCGGTCCTCGGTGTAGTTATCTCCGATGGTTTTTGCACGGGTGAAACGCTCTTGCCCTTCGGCACGGAAGGAGATGTATTTGCCGGTTTTGATTTCATATCCGGCGTCCTGCATCAGCTTCAAAAACTCATCGTAGTCCTTTGCTGTGACCACACAGCGATCAATGGTCTGCTTGAGTTTTTGCTTCCAACTTGTACCGCGTTTGGCTTCGGTGTATTCCTTGTAGTCCATGCCTTTTCCCTGAGAGGGAGGAATAACTGACAGCCCGTGTTCAGCACATATCTCATCACTGAGATGCCGCATCTCACGATAGGTTTTCTTATTGCTTCGGTACGCATGGAAGTCAACATAGTTGACAGCGTTAAAGATAATATGATTGTGGCAATGCCCCTTGTCGATGTGCGTTGCAATCACATACTCGTACTTTCCCTTGAGCCATTCGTCGGCAAACTGCTTACCGATTTCATGCGCTTGTTCCGGCGTGACTTCATCAACCGCAAAGGATTGGATCAGATGTCGGGCGATCACCTTCGGCATCTGCATTCCTTGTTGAGCAGCAAGATTTCTTGTCCACTCAAATTCCTTCGCTGCGGCATCGCTGGCAGCGCAACCATAGGAAGAGACATAGAGCTGGTCATCTGTTTTCTGCGGATCAAGAATGTATGCGAGAGCCTTGTTCACAGTTCCTCGGATTGGCTTGATTTTAGTAATCGCCATATCTCAGCCTGCCTTTCTTTCAGCTCTGCAACATCGTCCTCATAGAAGTGTCCTGTGGAGTTGATTCGACGGCAAATGTGATTGATATTTGCCGCTGCGCGAGATACTGCTGCGGCAAGTTTCTTCTGCTGCGTGTAGTCCACTTTGATGATGTAACCGTCAATCGCCATCTTGCGAAGATACGCTCCCATGTTGTTTGTACCAAGCTGTTTCATCTTTCCTTTGATAATCCGTTTCTCGTCATCTGAAACAAAGAAGAGTATCTGATTTGGTCGTGTTCTGTTTGCCATAAGCGGTTTGTCCTTTCATAAAGATAGAGGGTTTGGGAGACATCCCAACAAGCATTTTCGGGATTAAGGGGAGGGTTTCCTTAATCCAAAATCGCCGTGTGTATATACACCGGCTGTGCTTGCTATTCTCTAAAATCGTAATCTTAGTTGGAAGTCCCCGTAAAATACCCCTTCGTAATACAACGGACAAATTCCGCGTTTTTGTCTCACGCATAAAAGAAAAAGACGCTCGAAAGCGTCTTTTTAGTATTGTTCAAGCGATGAGAACGCATCACTCTCAATGGTCAGAATGTCATCCATCGGAATCTTTGTGCCGTCCTGCATGGTAATCAGCCGTTCAAAATCATCCAGCTTTTTCACGATGCCTGTTGCTTCAAGATAAGCACCACCGGCTTTTCTCTCATCTGCTTTGAAATATGTGACTGCTACCTCCGGCTCATCTTCAAGGTGCTCCACAAGAAACTGAAACTTCAAATTTAGGCTATGGAGTTCTTCATCATCCAACTCAATCTTTGTGTCGGTCAGACGCCCGGTTTCTTTGATAGCAGCATCATAACCAGTGAGAGCTGCGAACGGAGAAAACTGAGCTGCACGATCTGACATCGGCATCTGCGGTCTGGTTGCAGAGACATGGTGAGGCATATTAAGAATATCTCCATATTTTTGCTCAGAGTAATTCATGCCGCACCACCTTTCTTTTAGATCCTGTTGTATATCTCAAGTGTTTTATTACGAAGCTGCTGTAAGTGTTGGTGTAACTCCCATGTTTGATTTTCGTCTTCACTCAATCGTTTAGCAATCTCTTGGAATTTGCGTTCACGCGCGTAGTCATCGGATATGTAAACATAGTCAATAAAGCATTGGTGACACCAATAATTTCGGATTTCTCGAATTTTCTCCAACAACATATAGTCCCGTTTAGTAAGATCGGGGTGTCCATCGCTATAATCTAATTCCTTTACTTTTTTTATCATTGACCCCAGATTTACTTTTTCAAGAGCATCAAGGTTTTTGTCAAAATCACCCTTGCACATTCCGGCATAAATCAACTTCAAGTCATGCTCAATACACTGAACTTGCATTATCAACTCACTGTGAATCAGTTTGAATTTGTCTCGTGTCATATCTATTCTCCTTACGCCTTATGCCCACCAATCTGCTCATTGCGGTCCTTTGCGGTTGCGCCTTCCTCCAAGTTCATGCCTTTGAGTATGGCGTTCTTTCCATACTTCTTCTTAATGATGAGCATTGCCTGTTGCATTTTCTTTTCCCGATCCAGCTCTGCTTTTTCGCGCTTTCGTTGTGCTTCTAAGGCAGTGAAATCTGTGAAGAGATCAAGCTGCTCATAGCCTCCGTTTTTCACTGGCGCGTCTGCTTCTGGAACAACATGATTTGCTGTGATATTCAGCCGACGCACAAGAAGATTCTTGTCCACGATCCTATCAAAGAGTTCTGCCGTAGCACACATTATTTTCTTCGTAGATGATGTGTGACCGTCAAGATTGATTGAGCCGTGCACCTGTTTTGGTATCTGCCGTCCGTAATGGTCTTTTACAACTGTCCCGTGATATTTTCGGCTTCGTTCGGGATCGGTGAGGTTTTCTATATCGTAGCCAACTGTGATGACGATTTGATCTGTCACAAGTCCTTTGTCCACCAAGTCCAGCACGAGAAGATCAGCCATCTCACGGAGGACGAGCTTTGCCTTTTCAGCCTCATAGGGGCAATGCAGGACTTGTCCTGAGCCTAAGCTGTTGGTGCTGGGCTTGTAGGCTCTGATTGCTTCAACCGTGCAAGGCTCCCAGCCCCACGCATGGTCGATCAGCAGTTCTGCGTTCTTGCCGAAAAGTTTGTAAAGCAAGTCCTCATTTTTCACCGAGCATCGGGCAACATCGCCCATCGTAAACATTCCGTTTTCTTCGAGCTTCTTTGCATAGCCTCTACCGACTCTCCAAAAGTCTGTGAGCGGCTGGTGCGTCCAAAGCTCACGGCGAAACTTCATCTCATCCAACTCTGCAATGCGAACACCGTTTTTATCTGCCGGAATGTGCTTTGCCACAATATCCATCGCAACTTTGCTGAGAAAAAGGTTTGTTCCAATCCCGGCGGTTGCGGTGATACCGGTTGTCTCAAGCACATCCAAGATCATCTTCATCGCAAGGTCATGTGGCGTGAGATGATAGGTGTTCAGATAATCCGTCACATCCATAAACACCTCGTCGATGGAGTAAACCACAATGTCTTCCGGCGCAACATACTTCATGTAGACCTCATATATCTGCGTACTGATCTCCATGTACCGAGCCATTTGCGGCGGTGCGATGATGAAGTCAATCGCAAGCTCAGGATTAGCTTGCAGCTCAGAAAAGAAATGCGATGATCCTTCGAGCTTTCGTTTCGGTGCATCGTGCTGTCTTCCTGCGTTCGCTTCTTTGACACGCTGCTTCACCTCAAACAATCTGCCGCGTCCTGAGATGCCATAACTCTTGAGGGATGGGGTAACAGCAAGGCAAATGGTTTTGTCAGTCCGGCTTTCGTCCGCGACAACAAGGTTTGTGTCCAGAGGATCTAAGCCTCTATCACGGCATTCGACGGAGGCATAGAAGCTTTTGAGGTCGATGGCAATATAGGTGCGTTGTTTCAACTCCTGTGCCTCCTTTTTATCACTGCATCAGTTCGCCAAACTGGAATTTATAGTCCTCTCAAAACCAATTTGCTTTTTC